>Ga0114931_10000721_pt1 | contig 41086 bp, 35 predicted proteins | sample 2SBtaG_FD_89579 | JGI IMG/M metagenome (GOLD analysis project Ga0114931, IMG submission 89579) | Deep subsurface microbial communities from Kolumbo volcano to uncover new lineages of life (NeLLi) - 2SBTROV14_V59a metaG | ecosystem: Environmental > Aquatic > Marine > Volcanic | place: Kolumbo... | reverse complement strand
TGCGCGCCAGCTTCGGGGTCAAGGCGGGCTCGCCACGCCCGGCGCCTTCGAGCAGATGAAAGAACCTATCGGCCGGAAGATCCTTGACCAGGTAGCCTTGTGCGCCGGCCTTGATCGCCTCGAAGAGGTCCTCATCCTCGTTCGAGGCGGTCAGCACCACCACCGTCACCTCCGGCACCGATCGACTGATCATGCGGGTCGCGGCGAGACCGTCGAGCTCGGGCATGGCGAGATCCATCAGCACCACGTCCGGCCGGTAGCGCTCGGCCAAGTCTACGGCCTCGCGGCCGTTGGTCGCTTCACCGACCACCTCGATACCGCGCTCGGTGAGCAGACTGCGCAGGCTGTCGCGAAACAAGGCATGGTCGTCGGCAATGATCACGCGCATTCCGTGGCTCCTCGCGATCCCAGGGCTCGAACTCGAAGGCCGACAGACGACCGACGCATCCTCGACCCTGGCGTGCGTACCGCCGGTTGGAGGCTGGCGCTCAAAGATCGCACGAACACCGTACGCAGGCTGGCCCGGGAGCGAAACGAGCCCCGGGGTAGGGCGATGCCCTGCCCGATCGGGCGGGAAGTCGCCCCGTCAGATGGCGTCCTTCAAACCACCCGCTGCGAGCGCGTCTTGTGACACGGCTTGTTCCACGATGGGCTGACGGCGACAAGTCGCGCCGGGGAGGTAACGCATGCGATACACGATCCAACGGGTTTTGGTTGCCACATCGCTCACCGAGGCCAGCGATCCGGTGGTTCGCGCGGCCCACGTTGTGGCCAAACGCACCGGCGCTACGCTGCGTTTGTTTCATGCTGCGCGGCTTCCCGCCGCCTACTACGGCTAACCGCTGGGCATGACCGCGGTGCAGCCGCGCTTGCTCAAAACGCAGCTCGAGCGTTCCCGGGTCGAGGCGCAGGAGCAGATGCGGCGCATCGGGATCGAGGAGGCGGCCTGGCATGAGGTGATGGTCGATGTCGGCGCGCCGCATCGCATGCTGCTCGAAGCAGCCCAAACCTTCCATCCCGACCTGCTGATGGTCGGCGGTTCGGAGTCTCATGGGCCGCTGGCGCCGCTGCTTGGCTCGACCGCCGAACGGGTTCTTCGTCGCTCCACCTGCCCGGTGTTGGTTGTGCGCGGCGCGCTCTCGCTGCCGCTGAAGCACGTGCTGGCGCCGGTCGACCTGTCACCGCTGTCGCAGCAGGCACTGCGCACGGGTATCGACATCCTCGAGCAGCTCAGCGCCGGTGCAGGTCCCAGCATCGAGGCACTCTTCGTCCTCGACCCCTTCGACCGCGAAGGCATGCAATTCACCCCGCAGCAGGTCGATCGCTTCGCGGGCGAGGAGTTCGACCGCTTCCTGGCTGGCCTTGGCCCCATCGAGCTTCCCGCCATCCAGCCGACCCTGCGTACCGGCTTGCCGCGCGAGGAGATCATGCATCACCTGGGGGAGCATCCGGCCGAGCTGCTGATGCTCGGCAGCCATGGCCGCGGCGGCTTCCAGCGCATGCTCCTGGGCAGTGTCGCCAGCTACGTCAGCCACCGGGTCAAGACCAGCGTCTTGATCGTGCCGCCGGCCGGCGGCTGAAGACCTCACACACCGCTCGCGTTCGTGGCGATGGGGTCAAGAAGCGTTGCGCCCGCGTCCCTTGAACCAGCCGTGGCGTCGCGCGTGCCGTTTCAAACGGCGTACGGTGAGGTGCAGTCGGCGCAGCCAACGACGCGCCCAGACGAACTCGATCGCCAGGATGCCGAGGCCGGCCGGGATGACCACGATGGCCGTGCCAGGGAGCACGATCATGGCGACTCCGATCAGCACCACGGTCGAACCGACGAGCAGGATGATCACGCGACGGGCCTGGCGCAAGCTGAGCTTGAGCAGGCGGTCGAGGTCGGCGGCGAGCGGTGAGCCGAGCACCGAGGCGGGGCGATGGTGGTCTGCGAAGGAGGCTGCCACGCCAACGCCGAGGATGCTCGCGATCACCGCCAAAGAGGTGGTGGTCGGGATCTCGTGGACATGGCTGAGAAGCATCTTGATCCCGATGAAACTAAGTAGGAAAACCATACTGGACTTGATGTATCGCAGGCGTCCGGCCAGGCCGGCGAGGGCGAAGTACAGCGAGCGCAGGCCGAGCAGGGCGAAAACGTTGGATGTAAAGACCAAGAAGGGATCGCGGGTGATGGCGAAGACCGCGGGGATCGAATCGATCGCGAACACCAGATCGGCGGTGGCCACCACCGCCAGGCAGATGCCGAGCGGTGTGATCGCGAGGCGCCCGCCCAAGCGGCTGAAGAAGCGGTCGCCGTCGAAGCCGTCGGTGACCGGCAACCGGCGGCGCAGCCAGCGCACCAGCGGGTTGCGATCCGGCTCGAAGTTGTCGTGTCGCGCCACCATCAGCTTGACCGCGGTCACCAGCACCACCGCGGCCAGGAAGTAGGGCACCCAGGCATAGCGCTCGATCAACACGGAACCGCCGGCAATCATCGCGCCGCGCAGCAGTACGGCACCGAGAACACCCCAATGGAGCACGCGATGTTGCCAGGCGAGCGGCACGCGGAAGTGCACGAAAATCAGCGCGATGACCAGGATGTTGTCGACGGAAAGAGACTTCTCGAGCAAGAAGCCGGCGAAGAACTCGAGGGCTGCTTGGCGTCCATCGATCCGTGCTTCGAAGACGCTGCCGAAGCCCAGCCAGTGATGTCCGTAGAGCTCGAAGATGAGCAGATTGAAAGCGAGCGCCAACGACATCCAAAAGGCGGTCCAAGCCAGTGCCTCGCTGATCGACGGGGTTCGGGCTCGCCGGTTGAAAGCGCCCAGGTCGAGGGCGAGCAGCAGGGCGAGCAGCGCGAGGAAACCGATCCAGATCAGGGAAGGCACAAAACGCTCCGGCTCCTGCGGGGGAGACTGCGGCGGGTGTCGGTGACTGGCAGGCGCCGGCTCAGCCGAGCGCCAGACGCAACTGCCGCTGAACATCTTGCAGCATGTTGCGCTCTTCGAGGGTCAGATTGCCGGCTGTCTTGCGCTCGACGACCGCCAACAGATCGAGGTGGAGACGTGCCATCTGAAGCAGCTCGCCGGAGCTCGCGGTGCCGCTGCCGAGCGCCGAGGAACGGGCCTGCTGCAGGTAGGCCGCGGCGGTCTGGGCCAGGAATGCGACCAAGTCGGTGAAGCGCGCGCCCTCGGCGTCCTGCGCTTTGGCGCGATCCTCGATGCGGTGCGTGGTCGCGACGCCAGCGGGCGCGCGATCCGGCTCGCGCGGCAAGATCGGCGCTGGACGGCCGCCCTGCTCGGATCGTGCACGCTCGGATCGTGGACGATCGGATCGTACCTGCTGGGATGCCGGCGCTGGTGCTTGGGTCGGGGCGGACGCTGCGCCGGTTGCGCCGGGCGCAGGCGAACGCGGACGCTTGGTTGGCGCTGCGTCCTGCGCCTGCCGGTAGGGCTCGCGCAGCTCGCCGTCGGGTGTGAACATTCTGCGGTCGATGATCTTGATCTTGCTGTCACTCACGCGTGGTTTCCTCGAGATGGGATCGGCGAGCATTGCGCCGCGCGGCGAAGCGTAGCAGGAACCAGCCCCGGCGGCGGCTGCCTGCCACCGGTTTGGGCGCGCAGCGGATGGCTGCGCGCGATACGCTCGGGCCTGGCACGCTCGCGTCATCTCCCGGCGCGGGCGTCTCTGGTCGGAGGCTGAATCGATGGCGGTAGAGATTCTCGCTGGCGTGGTCTTGGTCATCGTCGGCATTGCGGTCCATGACCTGCTGCAGCGCCAGCACACCATTCTCAGGAATTTTCCCGTCATCGGTCATCTGCGCTATTTACTCGAGGCGATCGGACCGGAGCTACGCCAGTACATCGTCACAGACAACGACGAGGAACGGCCCTTCACCCGCGACCAACGAAGCTGGGTCTATGCTTCGGCGAAGGAGCAGAACAACTACTTCGGATTCGGCACGGATAATGAGCTGGAGCAATCACCCGGCTACTTGATCATCCGCCACAGTGCCTTCCCGCTTCATTCGCCGCACCCGGGCGACCCGGATCATGATCCGCAATATCCGCTGCCCTGCCGCAAGCGCCTGGGTGAGGCGCGCGGTCGCGCCAAGGCCTTTTGCCCAACGTCGGTGATCAATGTCTCGGCGATGAGCTATGGCGCCTTATCCGGGAAGGCCATCGAAGCGCTCAACCGCGGCAGCCGGCTCGCTGGCTGCTTGCACAACACCGGCGAGGGCGGTGTGTCGCCGTACCACCTCTCGGGCGGTGACCTCATGTGGCAGATCGGTACGGGCTACTTCGGCTGCCGCAAGCTCGAGGGCGGCTTCAGCATGGAAAAGCTGTGCGAGACCGTCGAGAGCCATGCCTGCATCCGGGCGATCGAGATCAAGCTCTCGCAGGGTGCCAAGCCCGGTGCCGGTGGCATCTTGCCGCAGGCCAAGATCACGCCTGAGATCGCCACCATCCGCGGCGTGCCCATGGATCGCGACGTGATCAGCCCGGCCGGTCACAGTGCCTTTTCCGGCGTCGATGGCCTGCTCGATTTCGTCGAGCAGATCGCGGACGAGACCGGTTTGCCGGTGGGTATCAAATCGGCGGTCGGCCAGCTCGACTTCTGGCGTCAGCTCGCCCAGCGCATGCGCGCCACGGGTCGCGGCGTCGACTTCATCACCGTCGATGGCGCAGAGGGCGGTACGGGGGCGGCGCCACTGGTCTTCTCCGACTCGGTGGCGATGCCCTTCAAGCAGGGCTTCTCCGAAGTGCATGGCATTTTCTGCCAGCAGGGCATTGCCGACCAAGTCGTCTTCATCGGCTCGGGAAGGCTCGGCTTCCCCGCGGCCGCGATCATGGCCTTCGCCCTGGGCTGCGACATGGTTGCCGTGGCCCGCGAAGCCATGCTCGCCCTCGGCTGCATCCAGGCGCAGCGCTGCCACACGAACCGCTGCCCGACGGGCGTTGCCACACAGAAACGCTGGCTGGCGCGCGGCCTCGATCCGGCTCTCAAGTCGGTGCGCCTCGCTCACTACATTCGCGCCTTGCGCAAGGATCTCTTGTCAGTGGCCCATGCCTGTGGTGTCGAGCATCCCGCGGACATCGGACCCCACCGCCTCGAGCTGCTCGACGACCATTTCGGCCACCGCAGCGTGGCGGAGGTTTTCGGCATCGAGCCGGCCAACCCGATGTGACACAGCCCAGCCGCCGCTGACGGCAGGGGGCGACGGGCTCAGCGCCGGCGCGCTGGCGTCGCGGGAAAGCCGGCGAGCCGGGTGGTGGTCTCGGGCGGGGCGAGGGCCACGGCTGCGAGACCGTCCACCGCGCGCGACGAATTCCACACGTAGACCCGCACCAGGGCAGGTGTCCGGCCCGAGACATCATCGATCGGCGCCGCGTCTCGGTAGCGCGCCTGAAAACGGCGATCCGCAACCTCGCGTGTCTGGCTGGCAAGGAGGACACCGTCGGCATCCAGCCAGTCGATGATCGCTCGGCCTGAAAAGGGCCGCGGGCGGGTGCCCAGCGGGTCGACGCGCACGGTGAGCTGCCGGCCGGTCTCGGTCTGGGTGGGCTCGAGGGCCAACGGCAGACGGGGCAACGACAGACGCAGGGCTGGATCACCGAGAAGATTGTAGGTTTCGACCAGCAGCCGGTTGCGGGTCTGGCGCTTGGCCTGCATCAGCGCCTCGCCGATGGTGTCGGCGCGCAGCAGGGCCTCGAGCACCCGCTGGCTGAAAGCGGCGCTCGGGCTGTTGCGCCAGGAGGCGGCGAACACCGCGATGGCGCCGCTTTGTGGCAAGCGGAGAAAGGTCTCGCCGATCGAATCGGCGGTCGGATGGTCGAATGGAGCGGAGTAACAGCTCATCGACAAGACCAGCGGCAAACGCTCGCTCGGTGCCAGCTTCGCGAGATCTTCGAGGGTAAAGAGATCGTGTTGCTTGTGCAGATCCGCCGCGCCGGTGCGCCAGATGTAACGGCCGCCATGACCAAAAAAATGCACCAACACCTGACCGTGATCAAAGGCCGCGCGCAAATGCTGCTGATGCGTCCGGTTGTCGGCTTCGTCGGCAGAAGGGTAGACCTTGTCGCCAGCAAATCCGTGCCGGGTCATGGCCAGCGCGATGTGGTCCGTCTGGCGTTTGAAGCTGGCCATTTCGTTGGTAATCCAAAGGATCTTGCGCCGCCAAGGGCCGACACTTTCGCCTCGGCTGTAGCGCAAGATCTTGTTCACGATGCCCTCGACCTCCTCGGGGCGCACCACACTCAGGCGTCCGATCGCCAGATCCGGAAGGGAGTCATCGCCGTCGACCGCCACGAAGCGGTTGTCGCTCGCCGCGTGGCCCTGCGGACCTTCGTAGCGCCAGGTGGGAATCAGGTTGCGGTCCGCGACCGGCTGGGCATAGGCCGTGCTCTTGTTCTTGACGAAGTCACGGCGGTTCTTTCCACGGAAGGTCCAGTCCGCATAGCGCGCGTCGTCCGGCTGCTGGCTGCGCACGTCCCAGCTCGCATCGCCCACCAACAGGACGAAACGTGGTGCTGGCGCTCGCCATTGGTGGTAGGCGTAGTCGATGAAGTCGCGGATCGCGCGCGGATTCGGAATCCCATCATTGAATTCATCATAGATATCTCCGATATCAATGATGGCGACACGCAGGCCCTGCGCTCGGTGCAAGGCCGCCAGAGGCTCGATCGGCGGGCGCAGTCGCTCATGGGTGATCAGCAAGTAGTCAGCCTGCTGGTCACGCGCCCGGAGCTGCGATGCAGCGTCGGGGACCACCGCCGCGGGCGCAAGCAGTGCGCCGTCGACCACGGCGCGCAATGCCAACCCCCGAGGTCCGCCGGGCGCGGTGGCCGACATCGGCCAGTACGCCCGGATGTGTTCGGGGCGATCTTTCGCCGGCGCCAGCGTTGTTTCCATGCGACTGGCGTCCGCGCCATAGAGGGTGAGCGTGCTGGCGCCAGCGACCTCGATCGCAGCGCTCGTCGGTACCGCAGCGCTCGCCGGTACCGCAGCGCTCGCCGGTGCCGCAGCGCTTGTGAGGTAGAGCGTGCGTTGCTCGAGCGGTGTTTCGCCGGCCGTCAGGTCGCCGCTATGCGGGAAGTCGATCTCGACCCAATTCAGCAAAACGGCATCGATCAAGACATCGCCTTGGTTGTTCGTGCGCCGGGGGACGCGTATCCGCAGCACATTGCGGATCGGGTTCACAGCTCCGGCAGGGATCTCGCGCACCTCGATGCGCTGCTCCTCTTGCCCCGACCAGCGGGCCGTCGCCACCAGCGTCCGGTTGAGCCAGACCTTGACCAGATGGTCGGGCTCTTGTGGCTGGTCGCTACGGCGTCGAAACATGCGTGACCAGCCACGCAGATCCACGCGCAAGGAGACCGGGGGCACCGTCCGTGTGTCCGCGGGCAGGGCCCGGCCACGCAGGTCGAGCGGTAGCTCGAAGGCTTCCTCGTCGCTGTGATTCAGCCGCTGCCAAAACCACAGATCGGATGCCGCTTCGCCGCGGGCCTTGCCGGGGAAGCGCACCATGATGCAATCCTGCTCCAGGTGGTCATGGGCATAAAGCGTGCCCGGCTCTCGCCCGGGATCGCTTTCGGCGGCCGATACAGCGCGCATGCGCGCGGGTGACGGACCATCGTTCGTGGCCTGCACCTGCAGCCGGTAGACGTTGTAGCGGGCCTGGTCATCGAAGTAGGTCCGCGCGCCCCGCAGGTGCTCCCCCAGCAGCTCGAGATGGTCGCCGGGGCCGAATCGGCCGTCGCCGCCGTCCACCACCCAAATCGGGACCGGCTGGCCCTGGTTGCTGAGCCGCAGGTCGCGCGAGCGAGGCTCAGCGCCGAGCCCGGCCGCGGCAAGCTGCTCATAGCCCAATCGATAGGCGCCGTCGGTGGCGATCAACAGCTTGAAAGCGGTCGGCGAGTCCGGCCGGGCGCAGGAGACCGTGGCCAAAAGCGCGGCCATGGCGAGCAGCCGGCAGGCCGACCGACTCTCGGCCTTGGGAAGCGCGCGTGTTGGCAGTCTGGGATGTCGCACGGGAAAGGGGGACGTTCGCTCGCGGTGCGCATGCTAGCATCTCGCCGGTGAATCCACCAGGCGCCTCGGCCGACGCCGCTCCCAACCCGTTTCGACCCAGCCCTGTGCATCGTGATCCCGGGCGACACCGCTCGGTCCGACCAGGCGCAGGGTCTCCTCGCGGGCGGGCACAGCACCGCGTGTGGGCGGCCTTGACGCTGGCCGGGATCCTCGCCATCCACGGTGCTCTGTTTTGGCTCTCGCACCAGCCATCGCCGCGCCTACCCTTCGGCGATGAGGTGATGTATCTGCGCAAGGCGACCTTAATGGCGGATGGTGGCCCGTGGACGCCGGCGCGGTTCTGGCCGCTGTTTCATGCCCGTTTCCTGGCGGTGATTCTCGCGCTTGGCGGCGGCACGCTGGCGATCGAAATCGTCCAGACCGCGATGTTGGTCCTCGCGGCGCTGCTGGTTGCGCTGCTCGCCGGCCAGCTCACCGGGTCACGGACGGCGGCCTGGGTGGCCGGCGCCTTGACCCTGCTCGACCCACAGGTCGGGGCCTTTGCCCATTACTACTGGCCCGAGATTCATCACCTGCTGCTGTTTTTCGGAGCTTGGTTGATTCTGTTGCGCTGGCCCGATCGCTGGGGATGGCTGGCCGCCGCTGGGGTGCTGCTCGCCCTGGCGCTCTTGACCAAGAATCACATGTCGTTTTTCATCCCGGTGCTGCTCTTGCCGCTGGCCTCGGGCCGAGGCCAGCCGGCGCCAGCCAGGCTGGCACGCGCGCCGCTGCGTGTGCGCGCTGCCAGGGTGACGGTGGTGGTGGCGGCGCTGGCCACGACCATGATCGCGGCCAACACCCTCCCGCGGCGACCGCTGGCGCCGCATGAGCAATTCGTAAACTGCGCGCTGTTCAATATCTGGGTTGGACTCAACGACAGCGCTCGTCGCGATTTCGTGGACGAAGTGGTGCCTGGGGCGATGCTGGCCTACCAACAAAGCGCCAACAGCCAGCAGGAGCGCAACCGCATCCTGTGGCGAAAGATCAAGCATCACGTGGCCGAGCGCGGCATGTCGGGCACGTTGGCAGCACAGATAGGACGACAGTTCTTCCGCCTCTTCGACAAGGATTCATTCATGACCGATCAGTTGCCCGGTGATCGGATCGTCATCTCGCGCAACAAGGGATACGTGCAGGCATCGCCGGTCTTGGGCCGTGTCTTGCGGGACTGGTCCTACCTCATCTATACCGCGGTCTTGATCGCCGCCGCCTTTGGCATCGCCGTGTTGCCGCCGGAACGACGGCGCTGGCTGTGGGTGGTGGCGGCCTTCTTTGCCTACAACCTGGCGCTTTTCTCGATCGTGCATGTGAAGTCGCGCTATCGGGTGCAGATGATGCCGATGTTTTACGTCTATGCGGGCGGGGCCGTGGCCTGGGCCCGATGCCGCTTCGGTCCTACGCTGGCGGCAGGATCGCCCTGGCGCCAGCCGGTGACAGCATGGCGCTGGATGCTCGGCGCGCTCGGCGCTGCGCTGTGGGTCTACTTGGCCTGGGGCCGCTAGCAAGCCCCGGCGGGAATCAAGGCGCTGCGGCTGGCAGCTTGGGCTTGGCGCCGTAAACCGGCGTGAAGCGCTGGCGATCGCCGTGCATCGAAATGCTTTCGACGTAGTAGTAGTACCGCTTGTGGGGGTCGATCGTCCGATCTTCGTAGTGGTACTCGCTGGGCTCGTCCGTGGTTCCGGCGCCGGTGATCGGATCGCTGGTGATGCGCTCGAAGGGTCCTTCCTCGCGCTCGCTGCGGTAGACGTCATAGCCGAAGTTGTCGACCTCGCTGGCGGTCGCCCAGCGAATGACGTTGCGGTAGGGCTCGTCCGCGTCCGGCAGCTCCCCGACGCTCGAGGCGTGGTCGCCAGCAGTGGGGTCACCAGCGGTGGGGTCACCAGCGGTGGGCGAGGCGTCGTTGGCCGCTGACTGCTCGCCGACGCTGGTGGCGGCCGGACGGCAGCCGGGCAGGAGGCTGAAGGTGCTGGCCGCCAGCGACAGGATGACGAGGATTCGGGCGCTGCGGCGGGCGCTAGGAGCCTGCTGCAAATCGACGGATGGTGCATCGCGGGGCGTGGCGAGGGGGCTCGCAAGACGCGTTCGAAGGCGAATACCCGTAGGTATGTGTCGAGAACGTAACGCTGCGAGAGCCTCGCGCCGCCCACCAGGCGCCGTGCGGGCTATAGGCAACAGGCTCCTAGTCATGGTCTTCGCCAGTGGTTCCTTCGCCAGTGGTTCCTTCGCCAGTGGACAGGTCGCCGGGAACTTCGCTCGCATCGTTGTCGCTGGCGCCTGCCGGGTCTTTCCCCCGTGGCTTGTCTCCCTTCCCGCCATCCGCAGAGAACGGCGCGCGGCCGGACAGCCAGGCGACGGACACCGCCACTGCCGCGGCGACCAAACCGAGCGGCAGGCCGACCCAGGGCAGCAGGATGCAGAGCAAGATGATGGCTGCTGCGAGCAGTGCCAGCGCACATCCGCATCCGCATCCGTGTTCGCTTTCGGGGCTCGAAGGCATGGGGTGTTTCCTCTCTTCGGGGCCAGTATACGTTCCGGACGTGCCTCGCCGACGAGCCGTGCGGCGTCGAGGGCCGGAATGCGATCGAGCAGGGGCTAGGTGATGGCTGCTGGGGCGATGGTATCAGCGGCTCGGGCCGCGGGTGGCTACTGCTGGATGGGGCAGGTGATCGAGTCCGGTGACGTGGTAGCCCTGGGCTTCGAGCGCCCGCTCGATCCGGCGCTCGTGCTCCTCGCTGCGCACCTAGAGCGTCACCTCGATCTCGGTGTCGCCGAAGCGTGAGCCGCTGAACACCCGGTCATGGATCACGTGCACCACATTGCCCCGCAGCTCGGCGATTACCGACAAGAAGCCCACGAGCCCGCCGGGCCGGTCCGGAATCTGCGCGCGAAGCTGTACCAAGCGGTTGCTGCGCGCCAGGGCGCGCTCGATCATCACCGAAAGCCGCCCCAAGTCGAGGTTGCCGCCCGACAGCACCAGCGCCACTCGACAGCCGGCGAGTCGCTCGCGCAAGGGGCCGGTGGCTGCGGCCACCACGGCCGCGGCCGCGCCTTCGAGCAGCACCTGGGCGTGGCGCAGCCGGTCGATGATGGCAGCTTCGATCGCGGTTTCCTCGACCAGCACCACATCGCGGACATGGGCCTGGACATGGCGCAGGTTGCGTGCCCCGGGGCCTTTGACGGCGATGCCCTCGGCGATTGATTCCACCGGCGCGATCGCTTGCAACCGGTCTAGGTCTCGGCTGCGCTTCATCGCGGGCGCAGCCTCCGTTTGTACACCGTAGACCGCGATCTTGGGGCGCAGCGCGGTGAGCGCCGCGGCGATGCCCGAGATCAGGCCGCCGCCGCCGATCGGCACCACCGCGGCATCGAGATCGGGCACCGCCTCGAGCAGCTCCAGCCCGATGGTTCCCTGGCCAGCGATGATCAGATCGTCGTCGTAGGGGTGCACCAGGGTCAGGTCGCGGGCGGCGCGCAGCGCGTTGGCGTGTTCGAGCGCATCGGCCAGGTTGGCACCCGAGAGCTCCACCGCGACGCTGTCGCCGTGGGCTTGCGTGTTGTTGACCTTGACCACCGGCGTGTTCTCGGGCATGACGATGACCGAGCGCACACCCAAGAAGGAAGCAGCATAGGAGACGCCTTGTGCGTGGTTGCCCGCCGAGGCCGCGACCACCCCGCGCCGGCGCTGCTCCGGGTTGAGCGAGAGGATGCGGTTGAAGGCTCCCCGCACCTTGAACGAGCCGGTCAACTGCATCGACTCGTACTTGCACACCACGCGCGCGCCGAGCGCGGCGGAGAGCATCGTCGCCGGCAGGGTCGGGGTGCTGAGCACCCGCCCGGCGATGCGCGCGCGCGCCGCCTCGATGTCGCCCAGGCTGACCAGCGTCATCGAGCGGCTCCGAGCCCTTCGCGGGTCTCGGCCACAAGCTGATCGACCACGGCTTCGAGGCTGCCGGTCTGGCGGAAGGTGGCAAGTTGTCGATCCGCGCTCGATCCGTGCTCGAGCAGGGTATGTGCATAGTCGATCGCACTGCGGCTTCGGAGCTCGTCCACCACTTCGTCGACGAACTCGAGCAACTCACGGATCAGTTTGCGGGCGGGTACCTCGCGGCCCTTGCCGAAATCGATCAGCTTGCCGTCGAGACCGTAGCGCACCGCGCGCCACTTGTTCTCGGTGGTCAGGTGATGGCGGTAGATGCGCCACGTACGGTTGTTGCGGCGCAGCACGATCAGGCGGGCGACCAGCGCTTGCATCAGAGCTGCGACACACAGCACTTCATTGACCCGGGTGCAAACATCGGCGATGCGGAATTCGAGGGTAGGGAAGCTCGGATGCGGCCGGATGTCCCACCAGATCTTGGTCGGCTCGTCGATGCAGTGGGTCGCGATGAGGGTTTCGACAAAGGTCTGGTAGTCGCTCCACGAGCGGAACGAGGGGGGCATGCCGCTGCGTGGCATGTTCTCGAAGATCACCGAGCGGTAGGACTTGAGTCCGGTATCGCGGCCATGCCAGAACGGCGAGCTGGTGGACAGTGCAAGCAGGTGTGGCATGAAATATCTCGCTTGATTCATAATATCGATGCGCAAATCCTTATCCGGGATCCCGACATGGACATGCATACCGAAGATCAGCAGCCGCCGGCCGACATCGCGCAGGTCTTCTTGCAGGCGTGTGTAGCGCTCGCCGGCCGAGACCTCCTGCTCGCTCCAGCTCGAGAATGGATGGGTGCTCGCCGCGGCCATCGCCAGGCCCTGGCTCGCGGCCACGTCACACACCGCCGTACGCAGGCGAATGATCTCGCCCCGCGCCTCTTCGATGTTCCGGCAGACCTCGGTGCCAACCTCGATCTGCGATTGCATGAGTTCCGGCTTGATCGCCTCTCCGAGCAGCGCGCGTCCCTGCTCGAGGATCGCTTCGTTGGCCGGCGCCAGCGCCCGCGACTGCGGGCTGATGATCTGGTATTCCTCTTCGATTCCGAGTGTAAGATCGGGCAGACGCATACCGAGTCTCCTGGCGTGTGGTTTCCCGTGACCGATCCCCCCGAGCCCCACCGTCCAGGACCCTAGGCGGGTTTTCGGCCCCCGGAGTGCGCGCGGGTGTGGGGCGCTGGCAATCGCTGGAGCAAGGCGCCGAGGCGGCCGCATGGTAGCATGCGGACAAGCCGTGTTTCCCATTGCAAACCCAGCGGAGCACTGAGCATGATCTGCGAGCACAAGGGCCGTAGCGGTTCGTCCGCAACGGCCGTGGCCCCGGCCGCGCCACGTCGCCGACCCGCCGCCGAGCGCAGCCGCCGATGGTGGCGGTTGGTGAAGCAGGTGATCAAGGAGCCGTTTTACCGCCTCTACCTGCACCGGCTGCGCGAGCAGGCCCAAACGTGGGTGCGGCCGCATCACATCGGCCTGATCATGGACGGCAACCGCCGCTTCGCGCGCCGCGCCGGCTCGAGCCCGATCGCCGGCCACCATCGCGGTGCCGAGAAGCTGCAAGAGGTGCTCGACTGGTGCCAGCGGCTCGACGTCCGGGTGGCCACCGTTTGGTGCTTTTCGCTCGACAACTTCCAGCGCAGCGCCGCCGAGGTCGAAGGCCTTTTCCGGCTGTTCGAAGATCGGACACGGGCGATGGTGCATGACGAGATGCTCCATCGTCGTCGCATCCGGGTGCGCTTCATCGGCGAGATCGAGCGCCTGCCCGAGAGCCTGCGCGCCGAGATCCGCAAGGCGGAGCGAGCGACCGAAACCTATCGGGATTTCCAACTTAATATCGCCATGGCGTATGGTGGCCGAGAGGAAATCACCGAGGCATTTCGTGGCTTTATCGCCGACCGGGCCAGACGGGGTGAGGCCTTGGATGCGATCCTCGAGGCGATGGACGCGAGCGCCATCGAGCCGTACCTCTACACCTCCGGCCAGCCTGAGCCCGATCTGATCCTGCGCACCAGCGGCGAGGTGCGGCTCTCCGGCTTCTTGCTCTGGCAAAGCGCCTACTCCGAGTTCTACTTTGCCGACGCCTGCTGGCCCGCGCTGCGCGAGATCGACTTTCTTCGGGCACTGCGCGCCTACCACTTGCGGCAGCGGCGATTCGGCCGCTGAGGGCACCGTCCGCCATCGCCGGACGACCGGCGGACCCTGGTCGATCACCGACGCAGCAGCCCAGGGCCGGTAGAAGGCACGCTGGCGATGCGCTAGGATCAGGCGAGCTTGTACCGGTCGGCCTTCTTTCGGTCAGAGCGTTGGTCTTCGTTCCGAACGACTCGGACAGACCATCAGAGGTTCTTGCAGCCTCAGGCATGGCTGTGCGTCGCGGGTCGTGGCCGCCAACGCTGCCGGTCGAAGGGGATGTCAACTTGCGGGAAAAAAAACTGCGGGGAAAGGAACCCCCAAACTCGATCGTCGCTGGGGCCGCCGCGGACCTGGTGCGTGCGCTGGGCATCGCCACCTTGCGGCTGGACGCTGGGGGCCGGGTACTCGAACTCAACCCGGCGGCGGCAGCGCTGCTCGGCGTGACCGCGGCCGAAGCATGTGGGCAGCCCTTCTCGAGTGTCTTCCGCGCCTGCAGTACTGCCGAGATGGAGGCTCTGAGCCGAAGCGAGGGACACCCGATCGCGCTCTTGGTGCGTCCTGATGGCGCCGAGTTGTCGGTGCGCGAGTGGCGGATCCCGGTCCGTACCGGAGGCTCATGGGTGGTGGTCGAAGACATCACCGAGCTGACCGCGCTGCGCCGCGAGCAGGAGTGGCTGACCTTCCACGATCCGGTCACCGGGCTGCCCAACCGTCGCGCCCTCGAGCGGCAGTTGACCGCAGCCTTTCGCGCGGTGCGCGATCGCGGCGAGCGCTATGCCTTCGGCTACCTGGACGTTGACGAACTGACCGAGATCGTCGAGACCTTCGGGCAAACGGCGGGGGATGAGATCCTGCGCCAGATCGCTGAGCGCGTGCGCCGCAGACTGGCGCCCGGTGACCTGCTCGCGCACCTCGGGGAGGTTCGCTTCGGTCTGCTGCTCGAGGTGGGCAGCGACGAGGCGGATGCCAACGCTCGCGCCCACGAGATTCGCCGGGCGATCGCCGAGTCGCCGTTCGCCTGGCACCAGGACTTGTTTCATCTCGGCGCCGCTGTGGGGATGACACCGATCGCTGCAGGCACGTCCGGATTGGAGGCGATTCTGGCATCTGCGGAAGCCGCTGCGAGTATGGCCAAGGAACAGACAGTCGCCATACATGCCTTCGACGCCAATAATTCCATCGATCTTGACCTCGCGGATCACTACGGTGATCTGCGTTGGCTGGCGCGCATTCACCGGGCGCTCAAACAAGGCCGATTTCAGCTCTACCGCCAGCCGATCGTGCCAGCGACCGGTGCGGGAGATCGGATGTACGAGGTGCTCCTGCGGATGAAGAAGGAGGACGGTTCGATCGTGCTCCCGGGTCGTTTCATTCCTGCGGCGGAGCGTTTTCGGCTGATTGCCACGCTCGACCGCTGGGTGGTCCGCAATGCCATGACGCTGCTGCGCCAAGAGCCCGAGGCGGTGACCATCGCCATCAACCTCTCGGGCCAGTCGCTCTCCGACAGTCGCTTCCTGGACGATGTGGTGGCGGTGCTCGAGTCCTCCGGCGTCTCGCCTTCCCGGGTGGCGTTCGAGATCACCGAGACCGCGGCGGTGGACAGTCTGCGCCGAGCCCGGCGCTTCATCCGCACACTGCGCGCGCTCGGCTGTCGCTTCGTGCTGGATGATTTCGGCAAGGGGCTTTCGTCCTTCGCCTATCTCCAAGACCTTCAGGTCGATTTCATCAAGATCGATGGCGCCTTCGTTCAGGGCATGGCCACCAGCCGGATCGACCATGCGATTGTCACGGCGATCCATCAAGTCGCCAATGTGCTCGGCATCCGCACCATCGCCGAGTTCGTCGAAAACGACCGTGTACGCCAGGCGGTCGCCGAGCTGGGTGTCGATCTGGTGCAGGGCTTCGGCATCGGCATGCCTGAGCCCTGGCTGTTGGCTGGGCGCGAGGACGCGGACTTTGACCCGCCAGCCTGAGATCGGCTACAGGAAGTAGAGCTCTTCGTCGACCCGGGGCGGTCGCTGCCTGAGGGCCTTCTTGGCCTTGAGGTAGGCGCCGAGCCCGTCGCTGTCGCTCTCCTCATCGATCGCCATCTCGGCTTCCAGGCGATCGGGATCCTCGCCCGCCTCCAGCCGCCGCATCATCTCCTCCATGCGTTCGCCGAACGCGAGACCGGTGTGCTGGCAAAAGCGCCGCATCAGCCGTCCCATGTCGCGCTGATCCTGCTGCTCGCCGAGCTGCTCGGCTTGTGTCGCCAAGAAGGAAAAGGCGCGCTCGAGCCGCGCTTCGTCGACCCCGGCGAACGGATCCTCGCTCGGGGCGTCGTCGTCGCCGCGGTGCTTGAGGGTGGCGAAACGCGAGGGCTTGCGTTCGAGATCGTGGAGGCCACAGCCGGGGCAAGCGGCATCGTCTGTGCGCGACGGCCGTGGCGCGTGGAAGCTGTAAAGCGTGTGGCAGTACGGGCAGTAGAGCTCGTAAATCGGCATGTCCTACTCTTTTACCATGACGGCTTGGGCGCGGGGCGTATAATCGTCTGCCGCCCGCAGGCGCAGGCGGCAGACGCCAGGGGGATGGCCGCAATGAGCCGGATCGCAGCCAGCAAGAGCCACAACCAGCCCGAGCACAGCACGCCCGATGGGGTACCCGATGCAGCCGGCAGCTCGCTGTGGCAGCCCGCGTCGTGGCAGCGCCGGCCGGTCACCCAGCAGCCTCGCTACGACGACCCCGAGGCCTTGGCGCAGGTGCTCGGCGAGCTTCGCGCGCTGCCGCCGCTGGTCACCTCGTGGGAGATCGAAACGCTCAAGTCGCAGTTGGCCGAGGCTGCGCGCGGCAAGCGCTTCTTGCTGCAAGGTGGTGACTGCGCCGAGGTGTTCGAGGAATGCAGCTCGACGGTCATCGCCAACAAGCTGAAGATCCTGTTGCAGATGAGTCTGGTCTTGCTGCACGGCGGCAAGCGTCCGGTGATCCGCGTCGGCCGCTTCGCCGGCCAGTACGCCAAGCCGCGCTCGAGCGACGTGGAAACCCGAGATGGTGTCAGCTTGCCCAGCTACCGCGGCGACCTGGTCAACGGCCATGCATTCGAAGCCGAATCCCGGCGGCCCGATCCACGCCGGCTGTTGCGCGGATACGCGCGCGCTGCCATGACGCTCAACTTCATCCGCTCACTGGTCGACGGTGGTTTCGCCGATCTGTACCATCCCGAGTACTGGGACCTCGACTTCGTGCGCTGCTCACCGCGGGCGGCCGAGCTCGACGCCATCATCGCCACCATCAGCGAGTCGATCCGCTTCATGGAGACGCTCACCGGCCGCCAGGCCTCGGCGCTCGAGCGTGTCGATTTTTTCACCAGCCACGAGGCTCTGCATCTTCCCTATGAGGAAGCACAGACCCGGCAGGTTCCGCACCAGACCGGCTGGTACAACCTGGCGGTTCACCTGCCCTGGATCGGCATGCGAACCGCCGACCCCGATGGCGCTCATGTAGAATACTGCAGGGGTATCAAAAACCCCGTCGGAATCAAGGTTGGGCCGGCGCTGAGTCGCGAGGACCTGCTCCGCCTGCTCGAGATCCTCAATCCCGCCCGCGAAGCCGGGCGGCTGGTGTTGATCCATCGCTTCGGCGCCAGAAGGGTCGAGGCGCTGCTGCCACCGCTGATCGAGACGGTGCGATCGGTGGGGCAGAGCGTGGTCTGGTGCTGCGATCCGATGCACGGCAACACCGAGACCACCCGCCGCGGGATCAAGACCCGCAAGTTCGAGCACATCCTGTATGAGGTGGAGCGGTCGTTCGCCATCCACCAGGCCATCGGTACCTACCTCGGTGGCGTCCATTGCGAGTTGACCGGCGACAATGTCACCTAGTGCGTGGGCGGCGCGCGCGGCCTCGATGAAGATGGATTGGATGCATCCTACAAGTCCTTTGTCGATCCTCGGTTGAACTGCGAACAGGCGCTCGAGATGGCGATCCTGATCGCCCGCCGCATGCGCATGGCCGACGTCCACCCGAGCCGCTAGCTGCCCATGGGCGGCGGCACGACGGAGAAACGGAGCGTCCCGGCCGCGGGTGCCGTGGTCAGTCATGCTCGCTTCGTGGCTGCGGGCGTGCTCGCCAGTCGACTCGCCGGTTTGGCACGCACCAAGGTGATTTCCTACCTCCTGGGCCTCAGCGGGCCGGGCGATGTGGTCACCGCCGCTTTCCGCGTCCCCAATCTGCTGCAGAACCTGCTCGGCGACCAGGCGATGTCGGCTGCGTTTATTCCGATCTACAGCCGCCTGCTGGCGGAGGGTAAGCGCGAGCAGGCCGGACGCTTCGCGGGTGCCGTCTTCGGTCTGCTGCTGGCCGCCATGGGCGTTTTGGTGCTGGCCGGGGTGCTGGCGGCGCCGGTGCTGGTGGCGGTCTTGAACCCGGGATTCCTCGTCGACGCAGCACGGGTGACGGCCGGCACGCAGCATTTCGACCGCTATCCTTTGGCGGTCACTGCGGCGCGCATTGTCTTTCCCATGGCCGGCCTGCTGGTGCTCGCGGCCTGGGCGCAAGGCGTGCTCAACAGCCACCGGCGCTTCTTTTTGCCCTACATCGCGCCGGTGCTGTGGAATGCCGCCATCATCGCGATGCTCGTCGGCGCGGCCTTCGAGTTGGGCATCGTGCCCGCCACCGCCGGGCTCGACAGCCTGGCGCGGCTGGTGCTCGCCGGCTGTATCGGGGCGCTGGTCGGCGGTTTGCTGCAGTTGGCGGTTCAGCTCCCGCTGGTACTTCGTTCGATGGGCCCGCTGCGTCCAACTCTCTCCTTGCGCGCCCCCCACGTGATGGCCTCCCTGCGCGCCCTCGGGCCCGCACTCGCCGGTCGTGGCGTGGTGCAGCTTTCCTTTTATCTCGATCAGGTGCTATCCAGCGCGCTTTATCCCGGCGCCTTGATCGCGCTGCAAAACGGTGTCCTTTTCTACAACCTGCCGTTCGCCGTCTTCGCCACCTCGGTGGCTGCCAGTGAGCTGCCCGAGCTGGCGGCCGGGCGCAGCGATCCAGCGGCGCTCGCCGAGCGCTTGCGGCTGGGACTGCGCCAGGTACTGTTCTTGGTCGCGCCTTCGACCGTCGGTTATCTGGCCTTCGGCTCGCTGGTGGCGGGCGTGCTCGCGGGCGGACGCTTCGGCAGCGCCGAGCAGCGCTTGGTGTACCTGGTGCTCGCGGCCTACACCCTCGGAATGCCAGCGTCGGCCCCTTCGCGCCTGCTGCAAAACGCTTTCTTCGCGCTTCAGGACACAGCATCGCCAGCGCGCATCGCGGCCGTGCGGGTGGCGGTCGCAGCGCTGATCGGCGGCGGCTTGATGCTGGGGTTCGATCGCGTGCCGGTCGCAGCGCTCGGTGTTGCGGCGCAGCCTGGTGACCCGATCTTCCTGGGCGCCGTGGGTCTGGCGCTGGGCAGCGCCATCGGCGCCTGGGTGGAACTGTTGCTGCTCGATCGGCGGCTCTCCGCTCGGCTCGGCGTGTCGATCGCACCCTGGCGTCTGGCAGCTCCCATGCTCGCTAACGCCATCATCACCGCGCTGCCCGCGGCGGCTGTGTGGTGGCTGCTGCGCGAGCGGGTCTGGCTGCTGCAGGTGATCGCGGTGCCGGGGCTTTTCGCCGGCCTGTACTTGGCGCTCGCGCACCGGCGGCAGAGCCCCGAGCTGCGACGCTGGCTCGGACGTGGGGGCTGAGATGGCGAACGCCGGCCGCGGTCTGGGCATCGGTATACTGGCTGGCAGGTGACTGGTATGGCGTGGGGCGAGCTGTCATGGAAACGGACGCTGATCCTCGGCGCATGTTTGTGGCTGGCGTTGGTCGCGGGCCGCGGACGGGATCGCTCGCGGCCCGCGCCGCTGCGCCGTGCGCTGGCCGTGCGCGGTCTCGATGCGGAATCGGTGATGGCGCCGATCGCCGTCGACGCCCGGATGCGCAGATTCGCCCAACAGGCGGTTGCCAAGGGTGGCCAGGTTCGGGAGCAGTTGCAGGCGTTGCTCGATCACATGACCGACCCCGGGATGCTCGGCCTGACCTACCGCTGGGGTCATACCGGCACCACCGCAGAGGTTTTCGACACCGGCGAGGCGAACTGTCTGGCCTTCACCAATCTCTACATCGGCCTCGCTCGCTCGGTGGGCATCAAGGTCTACTACCTGCTGATTCAAGATGGCGCGACCTACCGCAAAGAGGGCGACCTGGTGATCGTTTCCGATCATGTGGCGGTCGGCTATGGCGGGGGCGAGGGACGCTTGGTGATCGACTTGGCTGCCGAGCCTGGGGCGGATTCCCGGAGCCTTCAGCCGATCTCGGATCTCACCGCACTGGCGCTTTTTTATGTCAACCGCGGTGCCGAGGCCCTGCGTCGAGACCAAGTGGTCATGGCGCTCGACGCCTTGCGGACGGCGCTCTTGCTCGACGGCCAACTGGCCGCAGTGTGGATCAACTATGGCGTTGCTCTACGCCGCAATGGCCAGCGGCAGGCGGCCGAAGCCGCCTACCGCCAGGCGCTCGAATTCGACCCGCGGGCCGGCTCAGCGCTGAGCAACCTGGCGTCGCTCCTGCGGCGCGAGAAACGCATCGCTGAGGCCGAGGTGCTCGAGACGCTGTTGGCCCGCCGGCCAGGCCGCAATCCCTTCACCTACTTGGCTCTCGGCGACATCAGCCTGGCCAACGGCCGGCCCGAAGAAGCGGCACGGCTGTACCGTCGCGCGATCGGCCTCAGCCGCGAGAATGCCGACGCTTGGGCCGCCCTCGGCCGCGCCGCGCTGGCACGCGGTGACCGAAACAGCGCTCGTCGGGCGCTCAAGAAAGCCCGTCGTCGAGCCAGCGAGCACCCGCGCATCGAGCTGCTCGAGCGCGCGCTCGGCAGCGGTGGATAGCAACCTGCCTGCCGTTGAGGAACCTTGAGCTGGAAGGGTCCGCGCCCGGATGAATCAGGAGACGCCGCTCGCCGCCAACGCGCCACACTGGCAACTCTGGATCGACACCGGCGGTACCTTCACCGACTGCCTGGCGATCGATCCGCGCGGCGCTCGGCATTGCGTCAAGGTCTTGTCCTCGAGCGCGTTGCGGGCGCGTCTCGTCGAGCGCCGCGGTGCCGAGGCCCGGCTGATGGCCGGCTGGCAGGCGCCAGCAGGGTTCTTGGTCGGTTGCTGTTTGACGGTCGCGAGCTGCCCGCAGGCGCGGGCGACGGTGCTCGCGTCGCGCCCAGATGGCTGGCTTCGCCTCGATGGCGCGCTTGAAGGGTTTGCCGGCGCCAGCACCGTCGAGCTGCGCTTCGAGCTCGAGGCGCCGGTGCTCGCCGCGCACCTGGTTACCGCGACACCGCCAGCCGAGGCCTTGCCGCCGCTGCGATTGCGTCTCGCCACCACCCGCGGCACCAATGCCTTGCTCGAGCGGCGTGGCCAGCCGCCGGTACTCTTTATCACCCAAGGCTTCGGCGATCTGCTGCGCATCGGCGATCAGCGCCGGCCCGACCTTTTTGCCCTCGCCATCGAGCGCCCACCGCCGCTGTACGATCGGGTGGTGGAGGTTGCCGAACGCCTCGATGCCGCGGGCGAGGTGGTGCGCCCGCTCGATCTCGCGGCGCTCGCCGAGCCGGTTGCCGCAGCGCGCGCTGGCGGCGCCCGCACCGCGGCCGTGGCGCTGCTGAACAGCTACCGCAACCCCGTGCATGAAGAGGCGCTGGCCACCTACTTGCGTGCCGCGGGTTTCCACCAGGTGGCCACCTCAGCGGCGCTGGTGCCGACGATCAAGATCCTGCCACGCGCGGAGACCGCGGTGGTGGACGCGTACCTGGCGCCGGTCATCGAGGGCTACCTAGCAGGCGTGGCGAGTGCCATCGCCAGGGGGCAGGTGCATGTGATGACCAGTGCCGGCGGCCTGATGCGCGCCGCCGCCTACCGCGCGCGCGACAGCCTGCTTTCGGGCCCGGCGGGTGGTGTGGTGGGCGCGCGCGCGGCGGCCGAGGCCGCTGGCTTCGAGCGCATCATCGCCTTCGACATGGGGGGCACGTCGACCGATGTCTCGCGTATTGCCGGCGACTTCAGCTACCGTTTCCTACATCGCGTGGGTGATGCCACGGTGGCGGCGCCAGCGCTCGAGATCGAGACCGTGGCCGCGGGCGGTGGCTCGATCTGCTGGGCCGATGGCGACCGCTTGCGCGTCGGTCCCCAAAGCGCTGGTGCGGATCCCGGTCCGGCCTGCTACGGCGCTGGTGGGCCGCTGACGCTGACCGATGTCAACCTGCTGCTCGGCCGGCTCGATCCGGCACGTTTCACCGTCCCGATCGATCGGCGCGCTGCGCGCCGGGCACTCGAAACCCTCGGCCAGCGCTTGCTGGCGGCTGGCAGCGAGCCTGGCAGCGACGAGTCCTTGCTCGCCGGTGCCCTCGAGATCGCGAACGAGCGCATGGCCGACGCCATGCGCAGGATCTCTGTGCGCCGGGGTTTCGATCCTGCCGACCACATCTTGGTCGCCTTTGGCGGCGCTGGCGGGCAGCATGCCTGCGCAGTGGCGGAGAAGTTGGGGATCACAACCATCCTCCTGCCACCGGCAGCGGGCCTGCTGTCCGCCGCCGGTCTGGGTGCCGCGGTGCTCGAGCGTTTCGCGGTCCGGCAGGTGCTGGCGCCGCTCGAGGTGTGCGAAGCGCAGCTTGGACGCTGGCTCGAGGCGTTGGCGCACGAGGCCCGTCTGGCGCTGCTCGGCGAGGGGGTGCCGGCGCAGCGCGTCGAGGTCCGGATCCGCCGCGCCGCGCTGCGTCTGCTCGGCCAGGAGGCGACAATCGAGGTTGACCTCGATCCCGGGCCCACGAGCGCCGCCGCACTCCGCACGCGCTTCGATCAGCGTTACCGAGCCATTTTCGGCTATCCGCCACCGCCGCGAAGGGTCGAGCTGGTCACGCTGCGGGTGGTGGCCTCCGAGCATCGAGCGCGCGGGGCGCGGCCGGCGGAACCGCCAGCGCCGCGCCGAGCAGTGTCGAACGCTTCGTCGCGGGCCTTCCTCGGCGGCCGCTGGCAGGCGGTGGCGAGCTATGACCTGGAGCAGCTTGTGCCGGGGGATTGCTTGCTCGGCCCGGCCTTGGTTTTCGACCCGCATGCGACACTGGTGGTGGCGGACGGCTGGTCGGGCGCAGTGAGTGCTTCCGCGGCCGTACTGCTCGAACGCCTTGCCCACGGCCGGCGCCGGTGCGAGGCCTCGCCGGCATGAGGAGTTGGCGATGTCCACCGCATCGCGCCCGCAGTGGCGTGGCAGCGGGCGCCGAGTTCTCGCTCGAGCGCATGGGCTTGCTAGCATCGCGCCATGATGGCTGAAACCCGGGCGCGCGATCCGATCGCGCTGGAGCTTTTCACCCACCGCTTCGCCTCGATCGCGGCCGAGATGGGCGCTGTGCTCGAGCGTACGGCGCTCTCGACCAACGTGCGAGACCGGCTGGATTTTTCCTGCGCGTTGCTCGATGCCGGCGGCCGCTTGGTGGTCAACGCGCCCCATATCCCTGTGCATCTGGGTGCCCTCGGCGGCTGTGTGCGGTCGGTTTGTAACGCGCTGGCACTCGAGCCGGGGGATGTGGTGGTGACCAACCACCCGGCTTTCGGTGGATCGCACCTGCCGGACGTGACGGTGATCACGCCGGTCTTCGAGCGGGCGGAGGGCGGCGCGCGCATCGGCTATGTGGCCAGTCGTGCGCACCATGCCGAGATCGGCGGCACCCGGCCGGGCTCCATGCCGCCGGATGCACGGGCGCTGGTGGAGGAGGGTGTGGTGATCGCCCCCAGCTACTTGGTGCGACGCCATGCACCACGGTGGCAGGCGCTGGCCGACCAGCTAAAAACGGCGCCCTACCCGTCGCGCGCGGTGGCCGAGAACCTGGCGGATCTGCGAGCCCAGGTGGCGGCCAACCATCGCGGTGCCGAGAGCCTGCGCGCGCTGGCGGGCGTTCATGGCACACCGGCGGTTGCCCATTTCATGGCGCGCTTGCGTCACGATGCCTCGCGCCGCCTCGAGGCGGCGTTGCGGGCCCGCGGCGCTGGTCGCTGGCGCGCGCAGGAACGGCTCGACGATGGGACGCCCTTGGCGGTCGAGATCACGGTCGAGCTCGAGGCAGCGCGGGCGCGGGCGATCGTCGACTTCACCGGTAGTGGTGGCGTCCATGCCGGCAACCTCAACGCCACGCCCGCGATCACCGCCAGCGCGGTGCTCTATGCGCTGCGCTTGATGGTGGCAGCCGACCTGCCGCTCAACGAAGGACTGCTCGACGCCATCGAGCTGATTGTGCCGCGACCGAGTCTGCTGGCGCCGGATTTTCCCGCCGATCCGGCGCAGGCACCGGCGGTGGTGGGCGGCAATGTCGAGACCAGCCAGCGCATTGTGGACACCCTGATCAAGGCCCTGGGGCTGGCCGCATGCAGCCAGGGAACGATGAACAACCTGCTTTTCGGCGATGATGACTTCGGCTACTACGAGACGGTCTGCGGCGGCGCTGGTGCCGGCCCCGGATGGCATGGCGCTGACGCGGTGCACACCCATATGACCAACACCCGAATCACCGATCCGGAGGTGCTCGAGTCGCGCTATCCCGTACGGCTCGAGCGTTTCGCGGTGCGCAAGGGCTCGGGTGGCACAGGTCGCTGGCACGGCGGCGACGGGGTCATCCGGCGGCTGCGCTTCCTGCGGCCGGTGCGCCTCTCGATGCTCGGCCAGCACCGGGTCGAGCGCCCCTATGGCGTGATGGGCGGCGCTGCGGGCGCGACCGCACGCCAGTGGCTGGAACGCGCTGGGGGCAGTGTCGAGCCGCTCGGCGCTGCGGCCGCAGCCGAAGTGAACGCCGGCGATGTGTTGGTGCTCGAAACGCCGGGCGGCGGTGGTTGGGGTACGGCCACCGAGGTGAACTCATGAAGCGGCTGGCCGCCGTGGCCGCCAGCTCGGTGATCGCTGCGGCCTTTCTCGGTCCGGGCACCGTGACCACGGCGGCGCGCGCGGGGGCTGGCTTCGGTGTGCGTTTGCTGTGGGCGCTGTTGTTCTCGACCATCGCCTGCTTGGTGCTGCAAGAAGCGGCCGCCCGGCTGAGCGTGGTGTCGGGAAAGACGCTCGGTGAAACGCTGGCTGCGCGCGATCGCCACGCGCCGCTGGCCGCCGCCGCGATCAGCCTGGTGCTGAGCGCGGTGCTGGTCGGCTGCGCCGCCTACGAGGCGGGCAATATCCTCGGTGGTGTGGCGGGTGCGCGGCTCGCTCTCGGGCTGTCGACCGAGAGCCTGACCATCGCCTGCGTGCTGGCCGCCGGCATCTTGCTGTGGTGCGGATCAACCACCGTGGTGGTGTCGGTGCTCGGTGCCTTGGTGGCGGTCATGGGTGGTGCTTTTGTGCTCACCGCCGCGGCGCTGCGCCCGAGTCCACAGGCCTTGCTCGCGGGTTTGAGCATGCCGCATTTGCCCGCGGAATCGGGCCTGATGGTCCTCGGCCTGGTGGGCACCACGGTGGTTCCCTACAATCTCTTCCTCGGCTCCGGGCTGGCGCGCGGGCAGACGCTGTTCGACATGCGGCTGGGCTTGGTGCTGGCGATCGGCCTCGGCGGCGTGATCTCGATGGCGGTGCTGGTGGTGGGCACGGCGATCGATGGCGGTTTCAGTTTTGAAGCGCTGGCGGGGGTCTTGCGGGCCCGCTTTGGCGCGGCCGGTGGTTGGGGCCTGGCGCTCGGGCTATTCGCGGCCGGCTTCTCCTCGGCGGTCACCGCGCCGCTCGCCGCCGCGATCACCGCCCGCAGCCTGCTCGCCGCCGCCGGCGATGAGCAGCGCTGGTGTACCCATGGCTGGCGCTACCGGGCAGTGTGGCTCGGGGTTCTGGCCTCGGGACTGATCTTTGGCCTGTCGGGGATCCGGCCCGTACCGGCGATCATCGGTGCCCAGGCGCTGAACGGCATCATGCTGCCGGTGGTCGCGTCCTTCCTGCTGCTCGCAGCCAATGACCGCGCGCGGCTGGGCGCAGCCGTCAACGGCGCGTTCGCCAACCTTCTGGCGCTGGTGGTGGTGGCGGTGGTGGTGATGTTGGGCGCCATGGCTGTGGTGCGCGCTGCGGCCGCAAGCTTTGGCCAGCAGGTTGCAGCCCAGGTGCTGGCGGGCGTCGGCGCAGCGGCCGCCGCCGTTGCAGTGCTGGCGCTGCTACGAGCCATCGCGCGCCTTCGCCAGCAGCCCTGATCCCTCGTCGCAGCGCGCGAAATGAACCCATTCGAGACACGCGGCATGAAGCATTTGGCTGGCACTCGACACGTCGCACTGCCCGATGGTGCCTTGGCCGTGGCCTACGGCGGTTTGGAATCACCAGCAAGCGTGCGCAGTGTTTTTCTTTCCATCCTTCCCCGTGCGCGCGGGGCAGCGGTGCATACCGTCCGGATGAGCGATGGCGAGGGCATGGCGACGGCCCCCGCGCTGGCCGCCGATGAGGAAGGCAATGTGCTCGTGGTCTGGGGGCAGAGGCCTTGGCCGAGAGCAGACCCCAGGCTTTTGGCACGGGGTTTCGACCGTCTTGGCCATCCGCTCGGCGCGATCTGGAGGATCGACGATCGGTTGGGCCTCGAACCCGGAGACGGTGGCGCGCGCGGTCGGTAGTTGGTGAAAAGCGTGGTGTTGCGCGGCCTTTGGGCTTCGGGGTAGCCTGCGGACAATCTGGACGGCTGTCATGCTCTTCTGCGGGCATGCATGTTCGAGGCATGCTTCTTGGAAGCTGGTAGCCTCGAGAACGCGATCATTCAATCTTTAGGAGTTGCTGTGTCTTTGGAATATTGGTTTATGTTTCCTGTATCGTTACTTATCGCGACGATTGCGATGGCGTCCGGGGTCGGTGGTGCAACGTTCTTCGCACCGGTCTTCCTTCTGGGCCTGCGGCTGCCGGCCGAAGTGGCGATCGGCACGGGCCTGATCACCGAGGTCTTCGGCTTCACCAGCGGACTCGCGGCCTACATCAAGCGGCGGTTGATCGACTACCGCCTCGGCATGGCCTTGGTGGTGGTGGCCGTTCCCAGCACGCTGGTCGGTGCCTGGCTCGCCACGCGCATTCCACCCGACCTGCTCAAGGTGGTGCTGGGCATGGGCCTGATCACCCTCGCCATGAGCTTTCTGCGCGCACCCGAGCAGCGCGATGTCGAACAGCTCGACCACACGATCGATGGCGAAAACGGCCCCGGCGCACCCGATGTCACCAGCCTACAAACGGCCCAGGGCGAGGTCATCCGTTACACCGTTTGCAACCGCTCCGAAGGTCGCACCATCGCTGCTGTGGGCGCGTTGTTCATGGGCATGATCTCCTCCGGCCTCGGTGAACTCAACGGCTACTTTCTGCTCCAACGCTGCCGGGTACCGAGTCGTGTCGCAGCAGCCACCAGCGTCTTTGTGGTAGCGATCACCGCCCTCAGTGCAGCCACCAGTCACTTCATCCATTTTCTCGAAGCCGGCCCCGAGGTCATGGACACCGTGCTCAGCCTGGTGATCTTTACCGTCCCCGGCGTCATCCTCGGTGGCCAGCTCGGCCCGATGGTCGCCGCACGCATCTCCCAGAAGATGCTCGAACTTGGCCTAGGAATTGTTTTCCTCATTGTCGGCGGCGCGATCATCGCCGGACAAGTCATGCAGTAGTCGCAAAGAGGCCAGCTCGACTCGAGGCAGCTCGACACGAGGCTGGCACCCCTACCGAGGATGCCTCGACACAAGGCTGGCCGCGCGGCAACTCGTTGGCCTTTCTAAGCAGACCGTGCTTCGCTGCTGGGCGCCTTAGCTGGTAGACTCGTGTTGTCACGAGACCGCTTTGATCTGCCTGCCGAAAGGTCTGCCATGCTACGACGCGCCGCGCTCATTGTGCCGATCCTGCTTCTGCTGATCCCCGTGGCGATCGCCGCCACCGATGTTGTGGACGCTGCCGTCGATCTCGAAACGGAGCGCGCGGCGTTGCGTGCGACGGATCGTGCCTTCGCCACTGCGCTCGCCGGGCAGAGTTTCATGCGCTTCCAGGGGTTCTTCGCTCCCGATGCGGTTTTCTTGGGCGACCGCGTGTTCCGGGGCCCTGGCGCGATCGCCGAAGCCTACGGCCTGTTCTTCAAGCCCGAAGCGGGTGCGACCATCGAATGGAGCCCGAGCGTGATCGTGGTCGCTGCGTCGGGAGATCTCGCCTATACGGTCGGCGACACCGAGGTGCGCATGCCCGGACCCGACGGCGAGACGACCGTCCAGCCGGGCCGGTTTGTGACGGTCTGGCGCAAGGACGCGGCAGCGGTCTGGAAAATTCAGGCCACCGGGGCGCTCGTGGTGAGTCTCGATCCGAACCTCGGCCCTATCCATGACCGTCTGGCCGCGCTGGCACAGGTGTGGCCGCCGATGGTGCCACTGGACGCCGAGCTGAAGCTCGAGACAACACCCGAGACAGTGCTCACCTCGGCCTCCGGCGAGCTCGCCGTGGTCATCGGCAGCTTTCGGGTCCAAGCGCGCCGTGGCGAAGAGATGGAGGCCGGGAGCGGCGGCTACCTGAGGCTGTTCGAACAGGACGAAGACGGCACCTGGCGGACGATCGCCGAGTCCCTGTCGCCGCCGCGGTGACCTGGGAGCTGCGCATGGCTCGGCGGTGGCGGACGGTTGCCTGCGGTGTCGCACTGGCGTGTCTCGCCAGCCTTGCCGCAAGGGCGGCCAGCGACGGTGACACGGCGTCCGTGGGCGGGACGCTCCGGGACCGATCCGGCACACCCGTGGCTGCGGCCAGCGTGCGCCTGGTCGACCGGCACAGCGGCCGCGCGGCGACCGTTCTCTCCGCCGATGACGGAAGCTGGCGGATTGACGACTTGGCGCCTGGAGCGTTCCTCGTCGAGGTGTCCAAGAAAGGCTATCTGAAGCTCGTGCCGGGCGATTTGGAGGTCGCACCGGGTTTCGCCAGCGGGGTCGACTTCGTCCTCGACCGGCGTGGCGAGCGGTCTGGCGATGCACGTACATCCGCGCCGCGCCGGCAGACCATGCGCCGGCAGACGATGCAGCCGAGCGGCGAGCCATCGCCTCCGCCGCTCGTGCGCCGGTCGATGGAGAAGCTCCTTCCTGGCGCCGGGCCGATGGCTCGGCCGCTCGCGGCCTCCCAGCCGAACAAGGCGAGGACCGTTCTGGTCGACGAACTTGGCCCAGCGCTCGGGATCGATGCCGCGGCGGTGGTACGCACGGCACGTGGCGTGCCGCCGGCCGATGCCGCGTCGCGCCTGCGCGAGGCTGACCTCGCGCGCTCGGCCGGACGCACCGCGGCGGCGCGGGTGGCCTACCGGCATCTGATCGAGGACGACCCGGGCGCCGTCGCACCCTTCGTTGGCCTCGCCGAATGCGCGATCGCCGAGGACCGGCCGGCGGAAGGGCTCGGCTTGCTGCGGCAGATCGCCTTGACGCTGGTGCGCGTCGGCCGCTTTGCCGACGCGATTGCGGTGCTCGAGCGGGCGCTCGCGCTGGCGGGTGACGATGCCGACCTGCTCGCGGCCCTCGGCCAGGCACAAGTCGAGAGGCTGCGGCATCGCGAGGCCATTCCGGCGCTCGAACGGGCGATCGCGCTCGGCCGACATGATCTGCGTACGCTTCTTTACCTGGCCGCGGCCCGATGGGAAACCGGCGATATGGCGGCGTCGGAAGCGGCCTTCGCGCGGGCCATCGAGCTGCACGGCGAGTCTTTCGAGCTTCTCTGGCGCTACGGGCAGTTCCTCCTCTGGCAAGGACGGGCCGGCGATGCGGCCGAGGTGCTGGGACGCGCCCGCGGCCTGCGCGACGATCACGTACCGATGCTGTTCGCGCTGGCGCGGGCGGAGGCCGAGGCGGGCCGCATCGAACCGGCGATCGCCACCTGCGAGCGGGTGCTCGATCTGGCGCCCAACCACGGCCCCGCCCGCCATGCGCTGGCGATGCTCAAGATGCGCCGCAAGAGCGCCGAGCCGGAGCGGGCTCCGCAGCATGCTCCATCCGCGCGGACCGGTCGCGCGATCACGCTGGTGCGCATCGCCCCGCCCGGGCTCGATTTCCGGCACGATCCGGGCCCGGCGCCCGAGCGCTACATGCCCGAGATCATGGGCTCGGGCCTCGCTTGGCTCGACTACGACGGTGATGGCTGGTGGGACGTCTATCTCGTGCAGTCGGGCGTCTTTCCGCCCGACGGCGGCCAGCGCGCGACGAATCGCCTGTACCGAAACCTGGGCACCGATGCCGACGGTGTCCCGCGCTTCGAGGACGTCACCGAGCGCGTTGGCGTCGGTGATCGCGGCTTTGGCTTCGGGGCGGTCGCTGCCGATGTCGACGGTGATGGCGCGACCGACCTCGTGGTAACCAACTTCGGCGCCGATGCGTATTTGCACAACCGCGGCGACGGTACGTTCGAGGATCAGACCGCGCGGGCGGGGCTGGCGAGGGACGGCTGGAGCGCTTCGGCCGCCTTGGCCGACAGTGACGGCGACGGAGATCTCGACCTCTACGTCGCTCGCTACATCGACTACCGGGACCGGCAGTGTACCCATCGCGAGACCGGCGATCCCGACTACTGCGACATCGACCTGTTCGACGGCGTCGCCGATCGCTTCTACCGCAACGAGACCGTTGGCCGAGCGCGCGGCGACGAGCCGCTCTTTACCGAGCGCACGGCGGCCGCAGGGCTCGACGCCGCGGTAGCGAGTCGCGGGCTCGGTGTCGTGTGGCTCGACCTCGACGGCGACCGCGCGCCCGATCTCTACGTTGCCAACGACCTGATGCCCAACTTCCTGTGGCACGCGAACGGCGACGGCACGTTCGAAGATTCCTCGTTGCTCTCGGGCGCCGCGGTCAACTGGCAAGGAGAGGTCGAGGCCGGTATGGGGGTAACCACGGGTGACGTCGACCTCGACGGAGATGCTGACCTTGTGGTCACCAACTACGATATTGAAACGAACACATTATATAATAACCGTGGTGAGATGCAATTCGAGGATACGGCGACCGCGTCGGGATTCGGACCGCCATCGTTCAACCTGCTCGGCTTTGGCGTCTTGCTCGCCGACTTCGATCGCGATGGTGATCTCGATGCCTATGTCGCTGACGGTCATGTCATCGAGCATCCATACCGCAAGGTGGTCGACTTCATGCAGCCCGACTTGCTGCTGGCCGGCGACGGCCGCGGCGGCTTCACCGAGCAGGCGCGGATCGGCCCGCCAACCCTCGGCCGGGGCGCGGCCTTGGTAGACGTCGACAACGACGGCGATCCCGACGTGATGGTACAGAACAATCGCGCCGCACCTCACCTACTGCGCAACGACGTGATTGCGGGTCGCTGGCTCGGGGTCTATCTCAGTGGCCGGCCACCGAATACCGAGGCGGTGGGAGCGCGGGTGATCTTGACCGTCGGGGCGCGCCGGCTCGTTCGGTGGGTGAGCGCTGGCGGCAGCTACCTGTCGTCGAGCGACCGGCGCCTGCTCTTTGGCTGGGACGATTCCGCGGTCGCCGCGGCGCTCGAGGTGGTGTGGCCTTCCGGGCACAGGAGCCGGCTCGAGCGGCCGCCTTCGGGCCGCTACATTCATCTGGCCGAGCCCGGGCCGCTGGTGCAGCCCTGACCGGCGAAGAAAAAGAGCCCGCCACCGAAGTGGCGGGCTCTTCGCATCGACGTCTCGACGTCGATCGCTAGCCGCGGTCGATCAGCACTGGTTGGTGCACAGCAGGAAGCTCTCGGTCGGGCCGCTGAAGTGCTGCACACGCCAGCGGTAGGTTCCCGAGGAGCCCGAGGTGTTGATCTGCTCGTTGCAACCCGAGCTGGTCGAGCTGGCGAAGGTCGAGAACGAGCAGCTCCACCAACTGCAGCCGAAGAGGTCGAGGAAAAGATCGAGGTCCGCGGCACCGGCGTCGCATAGCAGCAGGCCGTCGAAGGTGCCGCTGGCGTTGCAATCCGGGGTCACGAGGTCGGCGCCGCCGGACGACAGCGTGCCGGTGAACTGGTTGACGAAACCGGCGGGGCAATTGCCCGGCGGCGGCGGCGGTGGCGGCGGCGCGCCGCAGTTGGGATCGCTTCCACCGAGGGTGTAAAGCAGCAGGTTCGGACCCGACGGGATGCCGCTGATGACACCGCAGGTCGCCGTGTCCGTAAGCTCGGTCTTGACCTGCGCCGGCGTCCAGGCCGGATGCGCATCGAAGACCAGCGCCGCGGAGCCGGTGACGTGCGGGGTGGCCATAGACGTGCCGCTGATCGTGTTGGTGGCGGTGTTCGAGGTGTTCCAGGTCGAAGTGATCGACGAGCCCGGTGCGAAGATGTCGACGCAGGTGCCGAAGTTCGAGAACGACGACATGCCATCGGTGCTGGTGGTCGAGCCCACGGTGTAGGCATCGGCGGCGCGGGCGGGCGACTTGGTGCAGGCGTCGGTCGACTCGTTGCCCGCGGCGACGGCGTAGAACACGCCGGAGGCTACCGAGTTATTCACCGCATTATCGATGCTGGTCGAGGCGCCACCGCCGAGCGACATGTTGGCGACCGCGGGCGAGATGTGGTTGGCGGTCACCCAATCGATGCCGCTGATCACGCCTGAGTTGGTGCCGGAGCCGTTGCAGTCGAGCACCTTGACGCCGTGGATCGTAACGTTCTTGGCGATGCCGTAGGTGCTGCTGCCGACGGTGCCGGATACGTGGGTGCCGTGTCCATTGCAGTCGTCGTTGACGCCGCCCGCGAAGTTGACCTCCTGGGTGGCGCGGCCGCCGAAGTCGACATGGGTATCGTGCACACCGGTGTCGATGATATAGGCGTGGACGCCGGTACCGTCGACGTTATAGGTGTACGAGCCGCTGAGCGGCAGGGCGCGCTGGTCGACGCGGTCGAGACCCCAGGACGGCGGATTGTTCTGTGTGGCCGACATCTCGACGATGCCGTCCTCCTCGATGTACTTCACGCGAGCATCGCGCGACAGCTTGTACAGCGCCCGCTCGCTGACGCCCTTGAGCAAGATGCCGTTGAGCGCCCGCGTCCAAACGGCGCCCACCCGGGCACCGACGCGCCGGGCGATCTGCGGGCCGCTGCTGCGGGAAGCGACGTGATCTTTGAATACGACGATGAAATCGCCTCGTACCGGCTCGCCCGGCTTGGCCTTGAGGAAGTTGGTTACTGGCCGCTGGGCCCAGTACACGGGTGCGCCACCGGCGATGGCAGCTTTGCGCTCGCCCGCGCCCGCATTGCCGCCCTTTTGGGCGAGCATGGGAGCCGCGATCAGCAACATGACGAGTCCTAGAGTGACTTTCTTCACGTGTTCCTCCATGTCTCCTCGACAGGATGGGTCTTGGTTTGACGGCCGTTGGCGGCCGCCGCGAGATTCAGAAAAGATGAGATTTGAGCCCATTGTCTAGGCAAGGATCATGCCACCCTGCCCTCCGTGCGTGGCTGCGACCTGCCGGCGGCGGTAACCTACCGAACCATATGAGGTTATCGGGTGGCGATACGGGAGAGAGCACGGTGCACCTCGCGGGTAGGAATCGCGGGTTTGAGAATCGCTCGTCCGAGGCCTCCGCGGAGGAGCGATCGTAACGTGTTGGTAGCAATGGGGTTATCTCATTGTCGCCGGCGCGCGCTGTGGTTCTCAATAATGAGAATGCCGGGTCCGCAGGGCTGCATTGAGCGGCGAGTGCGGTCGGCTTGGTCAGAGGTAGTAGAGGATGAGATACGCGGCCAGCAGCATGGCGGCGACGAAGACAGTGATGCCGGTGGGCCAGGGGTCGCCAAGGGGGCCACCCGGGCTGTGGAGTCGCCTGATCAGGGCCAGGCCTCGCTGGTGGCCGGCGATCACCAGGCGCTGGGCGTGGCCCAGGCCGGCGTCGATGCCGCGGCCGATGTGGCGCAGCAGCCAGGGCGCGGCGCGGCGGTAGCTCCAATCGCTGTCGAGCACGGTGGAGCGCAGCTCGGGCGGGTAAAGCCCGGTCTTTTGGAGGAAGACAAAGGCCAGCGCCGAGTAGAGCAGCAACTGCAACTGGCTGACCACATGGCTGGTGGTGTAGGGAGCGAAGGCGACGGGGAACGGCAGCAGCTTGTACAGCGGACCCGGTAACGTGCCGATCGCCAGGCAGAGGAAGGCAGCGGCGGCCATCGCCCACTGCATGTTGCGCGGCGTGCGGGTCGACACCTGGCGATGGCGGATGCCGTGGTCATGGGAGAAAAAGGCGAAGTAGGGGATCTTGATCCCTGAATGGTGAAACACGCCGGCAGAGGCGAAGAGCAACACCAAAAAGGTGATCCAATGATGCCCTTCTGCTGCCGCGCTGATGATCATGCCCTTGGCGATGAAACCGCTGGTGAGCGGGAAGGCCGAGATCGAGGCCGCACCCACCATGCAGAAGATCGCGGTGCGTGGCATGACCTTGTACAAGCCGCCGAGCTCGGAGCCGCGGCAGGTGCCGGTGCGGTGCAGCACGGCTCCCATCGACATGAACAGCAAGCCCTTGTAGAGAATGTGGGCGAAGGCGTGCGCCGCCGCGCCATTGAGCGCCAGTTCGGTGCCGATGCCGATTCCCACCACCATGAAGCCGAGTTGGTTGTTGAGGCTGTAGGTCAGCACCCGCCGCAGATCGTTTTCGATCACCGCAAAAAAGATCGGGAAGGCAGTCATCACCGCGCCGATGGGGATCAGGATCTCGGTACCTGCGAAGCCACGGGCCAGCGCGTAGATCGCCAGCTTGGTGGTGAATGCGGAAAGAAAGACTGCGCCGGTGACGGTCGCCTCCGGGTAGGCGTCCTGCAACCAGTTGTGAAGCAGCGGGAAGGCAGCCTTGATGCCGAAGGCGAGGAAGAGCAGCAGGCCTGCGGGGGTTGCCAGGCTGCTGTGGGAAAAGGCCAAGCTGCCGGTCTCCTGCCATTGGTAAATCGCGCCCGCCATCAACAGCACGCCCGACAGCACCTGTACCACCAAGTAGCGCAGCCCGGCGCGCCGGGCGCGCGGCCGTTCGCGCGCCCATACCAGCACCACCGACGACACTGCGGTGAGTTCCCAGTAAACAAAAAGTGTGACCAGGTCGCCGGCATAGAGCGCGGCGATGGCGCTGCCGGCATAGATCAACGCGGCTGCATGCTGACGTCGATCTTTGATATGCAGCGCGAACAGCATCGACAGCAAGGCTGCGAGATGGAAGACGATGGCAAAGACCCGCGCCAATGCGTCGGCACGCAGCGGGGTCAGGGCGTAGCCGAACGCATCGACCGACCACACCGTGTCGGTGGGCAAGGAGAGCACCTGCACCAAGCCCAAGGCGGGCAGCACAAGCAGCATCGCTTGCAGGGCGCGGCGCGGCAGCAGCGGCACCAGCAAGGCACCGAGCATCAGCAACCAGCCGGGCGCGGCCAGACCCACCAGCTCAGCCATCACTGTCGCTCCCGGGGAAATCGCCGCGATGGCGACCGTAGGTGCCCGTGGCGTCGCCAGCCGGCGCATCACGGGCGCATTCGTCATCGACCGGCCCATCGTGGATCGGCCCATCGCCGACCAGTCCATCGTCGACCGGCTCGTAGTAATCCTCGGATCGCATCAGCAGCTTGCGCATCAACGCAGCCACGCGCACCAGGAACACGCAGGAGATGAAGCCGTACAGCCCGTAAAAACCAAACCAGCGCTCAAAGCCGAAGTGTGTGTGCCGGGTGAGCACCGCGTCGGCGAGCAAGAGCAAGACGCAAATACCGAGCAGGGTGTTGATGATGCGTTGCACGCTGCCGGGGTGGTCGAGCCAACGCGCAGGCTCCGGGTTCCGAGCAGGCATGCTGTCGGGCTCCCTCATGGCATTGCGGCTTCGAGGATCGGACGCAGGAAATCAGCGATCGTGTCGGCGAAAAGAAACAATGCCAAGCAGCCGGCGGCGGTGAGGCACGGTGGCAGCACGCACAGAAGCGGTGCTTGGTCGAAGCGGCGGATGCCGGGGGCCGGACGCGATGCCGCCGGGTCGGCCGCGGGCGCCGCGGGCTGCGCAAAGAACGCGCGCACCACCACCGGCATCAAGTAGCCGATGGCGAGCAGCGAGCCGAGCATCAGCACGGCGACGAAAAACGCCTGGTGTCGGTCCGCCGCGCCGAGAACCAAGAACCACTTGCTCCACGCGCCGCCAAACGGCGGCAGCCCGATGATCGACAGCGAGCCGAGCAAGAAAGCGACCATGGTCCAAGGCATGGTACGTCCGATGCCATCGAGCTCAGAGATCTCGGTCTTGTGCACCCCGACGTAAATGGCGCCAGCGCAGAAGAAGAGTGTGATCTTGCCCATGGCATGCATGGCGATGTGCATGCCTGCGCCGAGGATGGAGGCGTGGGTGGCGATCGCTGCACCCAGCACGATGTAGGCCAATTGACTGATCGTCGAGTAGGCCAGACGTGCCTTCAGGTTGTCCTTGACCAGTGCCACCACCGACGCCGCCACCAGGGTGAAGGCGGCGGCATACATCAGCCACAGCGAGGCGCCGCTGGCCCTAAGATTCTCGACGCCGAAAATGTAGACCACGATCTTGAGCACAGTGAAGACACCGGCCTTGACCACCGCCACCGCGTGCAACAACGCGGACACCGGCGTCGGCGCTACCATCGCCGCCGGCAACCAACGGTGAAACGGCATCAACGCTGCCTTGCCGGTGCCGAAGGCGAAGAGCGCCAGCAGCATGGCCAGAGGCCAGCCTTCGACCTTGCCAGCGACGATACCGCCGGCACGGAAGTCGAGACTGCCCGTCGCCAGGTAGGTCCACACCAGGGCCGTGAACAAAAAGCCGATCGAGGTGCTCATCAAAACGCCCAGGTACACCCTGCCGGCGGCCAAGGCCTTCTCCGTGCCGTGGTGGGTGACCAGCGGATAGGTCACCAGGGTCAGTAGCTCGTAAAACAAAAAGAGAGTGAGTAGGTTGCCGGCGAATGCGATGCCCAAGGCGGCAGCGATCGATAGCGCGAAGCAGGCGTAAAAACGGGTCTGATGCTTCTCGCGATGGCCGCGCATGTAGCCGATGGCGTAGAGCGAAGTGACGATCCACAGACCCGAAGCGACCAGGGCGTAGAGCATGCCCAGGGGCTCGATCTCGAGCCGGATCGGCAGGCCGGGAAGCATTTCGAACAACGTCGCACCAGGACGCAGCCCTGCGTGCACCGGCGCCACCAGCGATAGCACTGCACCGAAGGTCCCGAGGGTGACGAAGATGGTGATGGTCTCGCGCACGTTGGGGTGTCGGCGGGCGAGGATCACCGCCAACGCGCCGCACGCCGGCAACAGCAGTGCCAAGATTATGGCGATCCCTGGCGTCACGGGGTTACCCCGCCGGTGATGCCGACCAGCTCGCGGGCCACGTCTTGGGCCAAGCCAACCGTCAAGTCGGCGCTCAGGCCGAAGTAGACGGTGGCACCGATCAGTACCCAAGTCGGCAGCAACAGTTTCCAACCAACCTCCGAAACCACCGGATCGTCGGCGCTGCGGGGTGCGAAGTAGGCCACCTCGAGTACCCGCCAGACGTAGGCCACAGCGAGCAACGAGCTGGCGACGATCAAGCCAGCCACCAGCCACCGACCCTGCTCCAAGGCAGCTCGTACCAGATACCACTTGGAGATGAAGCCGACAGTTCCGGGAATGCCGATCAACGACAAGCCACCGACCACGAAACTGGCCATCGAAAACGGCATGCGGCGTCCGAGACCGCGCAAGTCGTCCAATTGGGCCGAGCCGATACGCGAGCCGATGCAGGCAACCGATAAGAATAAGCCGCCCTTCATCATGGCGTGGTTGAAAAGGTGGACCAGTCCGCCGGTGAGTCCGGTGACCGTGGCGAACGACAGGCCGAGGGTCATGTAGCCGACCTGCGCGACACTCGAGTAGGCGAGTAGACGCTTGACGTTGGTTTGGTAGATGGCGGCGATCGATCCCGAGAACATGGCCGCGATCGACAGCGGTACCAGCAGGCGGTCGAGGTGCAAGCTGCCGAAGACGAAGGCCGCGCCAAAGAGGGTGAAGACCACGCGCACCAGCAGGTAGTAGGAGATCTTGGTGGAGGTCGCGGCGAGGAAGGCGGAGACTGCGGCCGGCGCCTCGCTGTAGGCGTTCGGCAGCCATTGGTGCAGTGGGAAAAGCGCCAGCTTGATCGATACGCCGACGAAGAGAAAGGCGAAGGCGACGCGTACGGTGCGGGTGCTGGTGAGCTGGGGCAAGTAGACAGCGAGCTCATCCATGTTGAGGGTGCCGGTCATGTGGTACATGAAGCCGATGCCGAGCAGGATGAAGCTGGCGCCGATGGTGCCGATGATCAGGTAGGAGAAGGCGGCCATCAGGGCCTGGCGCCGGCGCCCGAGAGCGACCAGGCTGTAGGCCGAGATCGATGAGATTTCGAGAAAAACGAAGATGTTGAAGGCGTCGCCCGTAGCCGCGATGCCGAGCATCCCGGCCAGGCTCAAGAGCAAGGCGGCGTAGAAATGGGTTTCGCGATGGTTTGAAATCTGTGCCGCTGGCCGTCCGGGCAGGAAGCTCAGTACCACCGCTGCGACGACCGAAACCAGCACCAGGAGGTAGGCGCTCAAAAGGTCGATGCGATACTCGATGCCATAGGGTGCGGCCCAGCCGCCGAGCGCATAGGTGATCGTACCGCTGGTGCGCACCTCGGCCATCAGGGTGACGGCGATCGCCAAGCTGGTCCAGGCCGCGACCGTCACCAGCACGCGCGCGATCCGTGGCACGCGCACCAGCAGACAAAGCGGCGCCGCGAGAAGCGGCACGATCACCTGCAAGACCGGCAGGTGCTCAGCCATGCTGGCGAGACTCAGCCTCGGCGTGATCGAGGCGCACGATCTGGTCTTCCTCGACCGTGCCGTAGGCTTCCTTGATCCGGATGGCGAGGGTCAGCGCCACCGCGCTGGTGGCCACGCCGACCACGATCGCGGTCAGCATCAGCACATGCGGCAGGGGGTTGGTATAGGTCACGCCTTCGGAGCCGCCAGCCGGAATGATCGGTGCCGTCCCTCCGCGGACCTTGGCGATCGTAATGTAAAACATTATAATCGATACTTGAAAAATAGCAACGCCCATGACTTTCTTGACGAGGTTATTCCGCGAGATCACAGTATAAAGCCCCATCATCATGAGCACGATCACCACCCAGTAGTTCCACAGCCCGAGCATGATTCAACGCTTCCTGCGGCCAGCGACCGCGTAGAAGATGGCGAGCAGGGTGGCGGTGACGGTGATACCGACACCGGCTTCCACCAAAAAGATTCCGAGGTGCTGGCCGTGCTCGGGATGCTGGCTGTCGAGCGCATTGTAGTCGAGAAAATTGCCACCGAGGAAGATGGACGCCACACCGACACCGCCATAGATCATCACGCCGGTCGCCATCAGCACCTCGATCACGTTCATCGGCGCCACCCGCACCAGCACCCGCAGGCCGAAGACGAGCCCGTAAAGTATCAGCCCGGCGGCGAAGATCACGCCGGCCTGGAAGCCGCCACCCGGGCCGTAGTCACCGTGCAATTGTACGTAGAGCGCGAACAGGAGGATGAACGGGATGAGTGCTTTGGCGACCACCCGGACGATTACCTTTTCGCGCATGCGCGCGGGCCGATCCGAGGGCGTCATGACCCTGGTCTCCGAGCGCGCGTTGCACGGCCGATGCGCCGGCGCAGGCGCTGGCGGCCGCCGCGTGCGAGCAGCATCAGCACGCCGATGCCGGCGGTGAAGATCACCGTGGTCTCGCCCAGGGTGTCGTAGCCGCGGTAGCTGGCGAGCACGGCGGTGACGATGTTCGGGATGCCGATGTCCCGCTCGGTGCCAGCGATGTATTCAGGCACCACCCGCTGGTGGATGATGGCCCCGGGGTCGCCGAAGTGCGGCATGTCGAATGTACCGAAAACAAGCGTAGCACCGGTTCCGATGACCACCAGCAAAGGCAGCATCCGCGGACGCTTGCGGCGCGCCTCGGTGTCGGTGAGGGCCAGGGTGCCGAGAATCAACACCGTGGAAAAGCCAGCACCCACGGCAGCCTCGGTAAAGGCCACGTCGACCGCGTCCAAAACGGTGAACAGCCCGGCGGACAGCAGGCTGAAGAGGCCGGTGAGCATGGCGGCTGCCAGCAGGTTGCGCAGCCGAACGACCATGGCCGCGATGACCAGCAAGAAGACGAAGAGGACGATCTCAATCGATGCGGTCACCGGTCTTGTCCTCCGGCTCGAGATGAACCTTGATGCCGTGGGCGAAGGCCGCCTTGACCAGGGCGTGGTTGGCGGTCGGGCTGGTGACCAGAAGGAAGGCGAGAATGAACACCAGTTTGACGCTGACCAAGGTCCAGCCCGCTTGCAGCATCAGCCCGCTGAGCACCAGCCCGGCACCCATTGTGTCGGTCAGGCCGGTGGCGTGGATGCGGGTGTAAAAGTCGGGAAAGCGCACCAGGCCGATGCCGCCGAGCAGGCAAAAGGCCGAGCCGCTGACCAGCAGAAGCCAGCTCAGGCCATCCACCACCAGGCCCCACGCGCTCATTGTCGCGTCCTCGCATCATCGCGAGCAAGATTGCCGAAGCGGGCGAATTTAAGAACCGCAATAACTCCACTAAAGTTTACCAAAACGTATACAAGCGCGAGATCCAACCACTCGGGACGGCCGGCGAGAAAGCCGCTGACAGCGATCAAGAGCACAGTCTTGGTGCCGAACATGTTGGCAGCCAGAAGGCGATCGAAGACGGTCGGTCCGAGTACGGCGCGCACCAAGCCCAGCAGCATGGTGATCAAGATGGCGCCCATGGCGACGGCGAACATCATGGCGCTGGCTCGGGTGTGGCCTCGAGGCGGGACACGCGGCGATCCATCTCGCCTTGTGCCAGGTCGTAGGCCGCGTCCTCGGTCAGCGCGTGCACCAGCAGGCGACCCTGCTGGACGTCGAGGGTCACGGTCCCTGGCGTCAAGGTGATGGAGTTGGCATAGACCACCCGCGCCACGGCGGTGCGTTGGCTGGGATGGACGAAGATCAGCTTCGGGGACAGACCGAGCTGTGGATCGAGGA
>Ga0114931_10000720_pt1 | contig 41102 bp, 28 predicted proteins | sample 2SBtaG_FD_89579 | JGI IMG/M metagenome (GOLD analysis project Ga0114931, IMG submission 89579) | Deep subsurface microbial communities from Kolumbo volcano to uncover new lineages of life (NeLLi) - 2SBTROV14_V59a metaG | ecosystem: Environmental > Aquatic > Marine > Volcanic | place: Kolumbo... | reverse complement strand
TTTCATCCCGCCATTTCGATTGAAGCGCGCTGACTGATGGCGGTGATCTCGCATCCCAGGATGCGTGTGAAGAAGGCGGGTTGAAAACCCGCCCCACTACACGAGGAGTGAAACCGCGCTAGCACCAAGTTCCGGCCATTGTGGATGGTGGCTTGGTGGCTGTTCGAGGGGGCAGATCGGGTTCGGGATCATGCGGCTATTGAATGCGCAAGATGTTGTGCATTTAGCGAGGATCGGTGAACGCGGCGTGTATAAAAATGTTTCGATGCCGCGATCAGGTGCCGGGAGTGGATTTGCCGCGGTGGGCGATCCAGAGGTAGATCATGAGGGCGGCGCCCATGAGTGCGAAGGGGAGCATGGAGGCGAACCAGACGGCGCCGTCGATGTGTTTGACGACCTCGCCGGCATCGTCATAGATCTGATTCCCGGCATCGTCGAGGGTGATGATTCCGTAGATATCCATGAGTTCGCCGAGGCCGAAGCCGGCGAGCATGGCGCCGAAGTACTGGAAGGAGTCGATGACGCCGGCGGCGAAGCCGGCCATTTTCCGCCCACCGAGGTCCATGGCGGCGGCGGTCCCGATGATGGAGTGGGAGGAGTTGCAGGTGATGTTGACGCCGACGAGGAGCGTGGCGAGGAGACCGACGGAGGCGCCGGGGATGACGCCCAGGGAGAGCAGGAGGGCGGTCGAGATAAACGCGGCTTCGAAGAGGTAGATGCTGGCCGCGACGGGGGCGCGCCGGCCATTGAAGAACTTGTCGGAGATGAACCCGGAGGAGAAGGAGCCGGCGAAGGCGGTGAAGGGGAGCAGGAACGCGAGGACGCCGAAGGTGGTGGTGAGCTTGCCGACCTTCCAGACGTCGAGGAGGTAGACGACCCACCAGGCGTTGATGCCGGTGCGGACGAAGCCGGTGCAGAAGTAGGCGCAGGCGTTGATCCACGCGATGGGGTTGGAGGTGATGGCGACGAAGACATCGCGGATTTTCAGTTTTTCGTGCGGATCGTCGTCTGTTGCTTCGTCGTCGTGGACGATGCGGTAGCCGGCCTCTTCCGGGTGGTCCTTCACGGTGAGGTTCATCAGGATGATGATGATGAGGGTGATCGCGGGCGGTACGAAGAACATGTAGCGCCAGTTGAGCGCTGGCATCGTGAGTGTGAAGAAGATGAGCGGGACGGCGATGCCGGTGGCGAGGGCCTTGCCGAGGAAGCCGACGCCGATAGCGCCGAGCTGGATCATGCCGCCGAAAATGCCGGCGAAGGTGCCCCGCTCCTGCTTGCGGAACCAGGCGGTGTTGATCTTGACCATGCCCGGCGCCCCGAAGGCCTGGACGTAGCCGTCGGCGCCCCGGATGAGCATGAGCGCGAAGAAGAGCCACCCGATGCTGGACCAGGTGGTGAGGCCGAAGATGACGTTGAGGATGATGGTGCCGATGGCGCCGATGGTCATCCCGAGCTTGCCGCCGAGCCTGTCGGTGAAGAGTCCGTTGAAGAACTGCCCGACCGCGTAGGCGCCGTCGCGAGTTGTCCAGAGGGCGCCGTACTGGGACTTGTCGAGATTGAGGTCGCGCATCAGCTCAGGCGCGATGATCCCGATGTTGTACCGGCAGAGGTAATACGAGGCGTAGGTGAGCCCGAGGAAGAACCAGTTGCGTCCTCGGCGGAGTCGGAAGCCGGGCTCGTGTCGGTAGACGGGGTGGACCGGGGTGACGATTTTGCCAAAGTCGGGGTGTTCGGCTTGTCCGTTGTCGTTGGGTTGGTCGTCGGGTGAGTCGTAGGGGGGTTGGTTGTCTGGCATCGTCGGAGGCTCGGTTGGTCGCACGAATAGTCACCCGACGCCCGGTCGAGTCTGGGGGGACAGGGTAGCGGATGGGGGGGCTTGGCGGCATGTCCTGACGAACAGAGGGCCGGAGCGGAGCGGGGCGGCGGGGTGCGCGGGGCCTTACAGCGTCTCCTGGGCGTTTGATCCGGTTCTTGATGGTTCAGCGGGTGGCGACATCTCGTTGACGCCGGTGGCGGATCACCCGATAGTGAACTCGATTTACTAGAGTTGTCCTGGCGCCCGGCACGAGCTCATGCTTCCGGTTCATGAAACCGACGGCGTTGCTTTGCCAATCAGTGGCGTCGTCGGGAGGGGGCGCGGGCTGTCGTTGCGGCCCGGCTTGTCGCGTGACGGCGAAGGGCGCTCCGCGAATCGGGAATGCTTCCAGAAGGGTGAATGATTATGCGGCATGGAATGGTTCGTTGGAGCGTCTGTTTCGGGGCATCGCTGGTTGTTGGGGCGGTGGTGTATGCCGGTGGGTCGGTGGCGCAGGCTGCACTGGAGGATTCGAGCTGGTCCGGCGCGGTGCATGTGCCCGGCGGGATCGAGCTGGGGCTGATCGTTCACCTGACGCATGAGGGGGGAGAGGGCGGCGCGTGGACGGGGACGCTCGATATCCCGATGCAGGGGGTCGAGGGCGCGGAGCTCGGCGCGCTGGAGGTGAACGGGAACGCGGTTTCGTTCGAGCTCCGGTTGCCGAGCCTGCCCGAGAGCGCGATCCCGAGCTTCCGGCTGGAGATCGCGGCGGACGGGAAGACGGCGTCGGGGATGATGAAGCAGTCGGGTGTCGAGATGCCGGTGGATCTGGAAATGAAGACGGTGGAGGCGATCGCGGCGGAATCGGCGGATCTTCGCCCGCAGACGCCCGTGGGGCCGTTCCCGTATTCGGAGCGTGAGGTGACGATCCCGGTGGCGGCCGGGAGCACGCCCGCGCACACGCTCGCGGGGACGCTGACGATCCCTGAGGCGGCGGTCTTTGGGGATGGTCCGTTTGGGCTGGCGGTGCTGATCACGGGGTCGGGGCCACAGGACCGGGACGAGACGCTCTTCGAGCACAAGCCGTTCGCGGTGATCGCCGACGCGCTGACGCGGGCGGGGGTCGCGGTGCTGCGGTTTGATGACCGGGGTGTTGGTGGATCGACGGGTGATTTTTCGACGGCCACGACGTTTGATTTTGCTGATGATGTTCGGGCGGCGATCGGATTCGGCGCGGCGCAGCCCGAGATCGATGCGGGCCGGGTCGGATTGATCGGTCATTCGGAGGGTGGGTTGATCGGGCCGATGGTGGCGGCGGGGAACGACGCGGTCGGGTTTGTCGTGCTGCTGGCGGGGCCCGGGATCAGCGGTCGGGATGTGCTGATCGGTCAGGCGGCGAAGATGATGCGCGTCGGCGGGGCGACACCGGAGCAGGTCGCGCAGAACACCGAGTTGCAGATCGCGGTGCTCGACGCGATCGAGTCGGGCGCGTCAGAGGCGACGAAGTTTGCAGCGATGAAGGGGCTGGTCGAGCACCAGATGGGTGTTCAGGGGACGCCGATTCCCACCGGCTGGGATTTTCGGGCGATTCTTGACCAGCAGTTGGCGGGGTTCGACACGCCGTGGATGCGCACGTTCATCGGGCTGGACCCGGCGGTCTCTCTCGGGAAGCTGGAGCAGCCGGTGTTGGTGATGAGCGGTGAGAAGGATCTGCAGGTCATCGCCGACGACAACCTGCCCGGGATCGAGCGGGCGCTGGCCCGGGCGGGGAACAAGGATGTGACCGTTCGGCGTCTGCCCGGACTGAACCACTTGTTCCAGCGGTGCCAGACGGGCGCGGTGTCGGAGTACGCGACGATCCGCGAGACGTTCGATCCGGACGCTCTTGAGATCCTGACGCGCTGGGTGGTGGAGCACGGATCGCGCTAACACACCGCAGATTGTTTGGTGTTTGATTGGCCTGTTTCGGACCCGGCGGGATCATAATATCATGTCGCCTGCAATGTGACATTGCAAGTTGGATGTGATATTGTTCCGTCCGCTTGTCAGCGAGGACAGGTGTCGGTTCGTGGAGGACACCCGACCAGGCTCGGGCTATTACAACTCAGTCGTGGTGTGCGGTGTTGGCGATCGTCGGCCCTGATTGTGGGCCGGTCGCGTCGTTGGTTCACCCCACCACCGAACTCGAAAGGCAGGCTCTCATGGCGGCAGTAAAGAAGAAGACCGGCGGGAAGAAGGCTTCCGGCAGGAAGGTCGCGGGTAAGAAGGTTTCCAGGAAAAAGACCACCCGGAGCAAGGCGACCCGGAAGACCTCGACACGCAGCAAGGCGACCCGGAAGAAGGTCGGCCGTCCCAAGGGCTCGGGCAAGAAGCGGGGCGCCTCGCTTGCGAGGCTCACGACGACCGCGCTGGCGGCGGAGCTGGCGCGGCGTGAGCGGAGGCTGCCGGCGCTCGAGCGCGAGCGTGCGGCGCTGCTGGCGAAGCTCGACGCGGTCGAGGCGGAGATCGCCGGGATCGGCGGCGCCGCGAAGGTCTCGCGTGGCGGGCGGAAGTCTCCCGGGCGTCCCGTGGGTTCTGGCGCGGGGCGGAAGCGCCCGCGCAACGCGAAGAACCTCGAGGATTCACTGGCGGACACGCTGCGCGGCAAGACGATGTCGGTCACCGAGGCGACCGCGGCGGTGAAGGCCCGCGGGTATAAGACGACGGCGGCGAACTTCCGCACGATCGTCAACGCGACGCTGCTCAAGAGCAAAAAGATCAGGAAGGTCTCGCGCGGGAAGTACACCGCGAAGTGATCGGGGCGTGATCCTCATCCATTCTGAGTTTGATGCGCCCGCTCCGGGGAATCGGGGCGGGTTTTCTTGTGTTGTGTTTGGGAGCGGGAGATCCGGGATTCGCGGGCATCATCCCGGGCGCCGGGTTGGAGGGGGCGGTGTCTGTTGTTCGCGGGTGACGGCTCGGTTGAGCTGGAAGAAGAGCACGGCGCCCCAGGCGGAGATCGCCGCGAGGACGATGAACGCCCAGCCGCCGAGCGCCGGGACGGTGATGGTGATGGCGCCGAGACCGATGGCGCCGGAATAGAGGAGCGTGCCGAGGAAGGGCGCGAAGACGCCGCGGACGCCGGTGAGCGTGATGTGAACACCCATGTAGACACGCGCGAGCCGCTTGGGGGCGAAGTCGTGGTGGCCCAGGTTCCAGGCGAGGACGCCGCCGCCGAAGGCGATGCCGAGGACGGATCGGGCGGCGACGAGGGTGGGGTAGTTCTCGGTGATGATCCCGATGCCCATGAGCGCATTGGCGGCGACGAAGAACCAGGAGTGAAAGACGCGGAACCGGATGACGTGCATACGGTCGAGGAGCCTGGCCCAGAGCGGCATCGAGATGATTGGCAGGGCGAGGGTGAGCACGGACGTGAGGACGAATGAGCTGGTGTAGCCGAGCTTCATGTGCTCGTCGATGGCGATGATGAACGGGGCGATGGCGGCGAGATTGGGCACACCGATGACGAACTGCGCGGTCATGTAGCGGCGGAAGTCGCGGTCCTGGCTCAGGACGTGGTACATCCCGAGCGGGCTGGCGACGCGCCGGTCGTGCTCGGAGGCGGGCTCGCGCTCCTGCCGCATGGTGTTCGGGCCGTGACGCCACCGGATGTGCGAGAAGGCCCAGGCGCCGACGAGCGAGACGGCGGCGCAGGCGATGAAGATGTACCTGAAGACGACGCCGACGCCGAGGGTGGAGTGCTCGGCGCGATCGAGCGTGATCCCGATGGCGATGGCGGAGAGGCTGATGACCGTCGAGATGACGACGGTGATGCGGCTGGTGACACGGGCGCGTTCGGCCCGGGGGAAGTTGCTGCGCCAGATATCGGTCCGGGCGGCGTAGATGCCGGTCATGGCGAACCGGGCGATGAGCAGCAGCGCGATCAGGGCCCACGCCCACGGGCCGCCCTGCGGGAGCAGCGCGATGGTGACGATCGCGGCGGCGATGACGATCTGGAAGATGGTGACGGCGTGGACGCGGTTTCGCCCGGTGAGCGCGTGCGTCCACAGCGCGGTGCAGGCGTTGGCGATGGCGGGTGTCACGGCGATGGTGGTGATGAGCAGGTCGTTGGCGTCGAAGGCTTTTCGCGCGATGACGCCGATGACGCCGATCTCGATGCACGCGAGCGCCATCGGGGAGGTCATGGCGCTGCGGAGCTCCCAGACGTAGGCGCGGCGTGACATCCTGGGCATGGACGAGGGGCTGAGGAATGTTGTCAGGGCGCGGGTCTTGCTCACGGTGCTTGTGAGATCAATAGGGGATGGCGCAGAAAAAACCCAGCCGGTCGGGCGGCTGGGTATGGGATGCTTGTGTTGCGATGGAGTGGTTTAGTAGGGGATGGCCCTGGGCGTGAGCCTGCTGGGGCGGTCGGTGTAAAAGGTGCGCTCGAGGTCGTCGATGATTTGCCGCATGTTTGTGTCCGATGACATGGTGTAGGTCTTGGCGATCTCGGCATCGCTGCGGCTGATCGCGGTCATGCTCGGTGAGGGGTCGGTGGCGGCGGCGCAACCGATGGTGAGCGAGGTCAGGGCGCCGAGGGCGGCGACGATGCAAAGTTTTCCGAATCGTGTTGTGCGCATGTTGGTCGCTTCCTCGGGTGATGTTGAGACTTCGGTCCGTGGATCTTAGGCGCTGCGGGGCGGTTGTAGGAGGCCGATGGCGGCCTTGGGATCGCCGGTGGGCAGGGTTTGTGTGTACCGGACGGCTGGCGGGCCGTCAAGAGAAATCCTTGATCTGGAGGGTATTTCCTGGCGTCATGGGGTCGTGCCAATTGGTGGCTTCCCGTGCAGAATCATCGGCGCCGGCGTGAATCTGTGGTGAATTGTTCGCAAGAGCCTCGACCCCGGTTCCGCCGGGATGTATGTTCGAGATGGAGGCTCGCCCCGACGCAACGCCCCGGGCCGATCACGTGCTCGAACCTTTCAGAACCCCGAGGGAGCCCTCGATTCGGCGCCGATAGCCAGGCCGTCACTGAGCGGAAGGCTGGGAGCGTTGAACTGGCGCCCACCTGATCTCGGGGTTCGAGCACCTGCGGCTCGGGATTTTCGTCGCCCGGGGCGGGCTTTCTCTTTGCGCGTGGTGGTGGCGTGTTTTTCGGCGCCCCGGCATCGCGTAAGATGCCCGTATGAGCCGAAGGGGCGGAGAAAACGGGGCGGACGGATCGATGGCGGGTCGCGGGGTGATCGTCGATCGGCTTGTCGAGACGATCCTGGCCGAACCCCGGACCCGGCACCTCGGCGATGTGTCGCTGCCGAGTCCGGAGGCGATCGGGACGCTCGTCGAGATGGTCCGCGAGATCGTCTTCCCGGGGTTCTTCGGCATCCGCGGGCTCCGTGCCGAGAGCCTGCATGCGCACATCGAATCGCTGCTCGAACGGGTGCGGATCACCGCGGCCGAGCAGATCCGCGGGGCGCTGCGGTACCACCCGGATGTCGGCGCCGACGGGGGCGGCTGCGAGGAGCTGGACGCGTCGGCGGCAGAGGACTGCGAGCGGGCGGCGGGGGAGATGGCCGAGGCGTTTGTCGGGCGGCTCCCGCACATCCGGTTGGCGCTGGTCGAAGATGTGCAGGCGGCGTACGACGGCGACCCGGCGGCGACACATGTCGACGAAATTATTTTCTGCTACCCGGGGGTCGAGGCGGTGTTTGCGCACCGGGTGGCGCACGCGCTCGATGCGCTGGGCGTCCCGATGCTCCCGCGGCTCATCCAGGAGCGGGCGCACCGGCGGACGGGGATCGACATCCACCCGGGCGCGACGGTCGGGGAGCGGTTTTTCATCGATCACGGGGCCGGGGTGGTCATCGGCGAGACGACGGTCATCGGCGACGACGTGAAGATCTACCAGGGCGTGACGCTCGGAGCGAAGAGCTTCCCGAAGGACGAGCGGGGGCGGTTGATCCGCGATCAGAAGCGACACCCGACGATCGGCGACCGCGTGACGATCTATGCGGGCGCGGTGATCCTGGGCGGGGACACGTTCATCCGCGATGACTGCGTGATCGGCGGCGGGGTGTTCCTGACCAAGTCGGTCGCCGAGGGGACGAGCGTGCGGCAGAAGTCACCCGAGCTGATCCACCGCGAGCAGCGGAAGTGATCCTGGCGGCGGACGCATCGCGGGCGGGGTTCTTCGAGACGGTTTCGCCGCACCTGGTCTCGTTCGTGGTGATCGTGGTGGTGGTGGCGGTGCTCATCGGTGTAAACCGGCTGTTCCTGCGGGTCGAGCGCTCGGGGGAGAGGAACCGGTTCCGCAAGCAGGCGACGATGCTCGCGCTGACACTCGTCGGGGTGATCGTGGTGGTGTTGACGCTGCCGGTGAAGGAGTCGACAACGGGGCAGCTTCTGACGCTGTTCGGGCTGGCGATCACGGCGGCGCTGACGCTCTCGTCGACGAGCTTCGTCGCGAACATGATGGCGGGGCTGATGCTGCGTTCGGTGAACAGCTTCCGACCGGGGTATTTCATCCGGGTCGGCGAGCAGTTCGGCCGGGTCACCGAGCGGGGGCTCTTTCATGTGGAGATCCAGACCGAGGACCGGGATCTGTGCACGCTGCCCAACCTGTACGTGATGACCAACCCGGTGCGGGTGGTGTCGCCCGAGGGGACGATCGTCAGCGCGACGGTCTCGCTCGGGTACGACACGCACCACACGCACATCGAGAAGCTGCTGCTCGAAGCGACGGAGACGGCCGGGCTGAGCGACGGGTTCGTGCAGATTGTCGAGCTCGGAGATTTTTCGGTGTCGTACCGGACGGCGGGGTTCCTGCCCAGGGTCCGGCACCTGGTGACGGCGCGGTCGAACCTGCGCCGGGCGATGCTCGATTCGCTGCACCGGGGGGGCGTGGAGATCGTCTCGCCCGCGTTCATGAACCAGCGCCCGCTGGAGGCGGGGTCCCGGGTGATCCCCAAGGGGCCGTGGCGGGCGGACGTTCAGGATCAGCACAACGGGGCGGCGCCCGAGGAGCTGATGTTCGAGAAGGCGGACGAGGCGGAGAAGATCGAATCGCTGCGCGAGCGGCGCGAGGCAGCGGTCAAGGCGGTCGAGTCGATCAAGGCGGAGATCAAGAGCGCCGATGGCGAGGCGGAGCATGAGCGTCTGACGACGCGGCTCGGCCAGCAGGAGCGGTACCTGGCGGCGGTGGAGAAGCGGATCGCCGAGCACGAGGACGCTTAGCCGAACAGGAGTTGTTCGCTCTGGCGACTTAGTGCGGTTTCACTCCTCGTGTAGTGGGGCGGGTTTTCAACCCGCCTTCTTCGCACGCATCCTGGGGTGCGAGATCACCGCCATCTGTCAGCGCGATTCAATCGAAATGGCGGGATGAAATCCCGCCCCACTGCACAGCCATCGCTTCGGCGCCCGCGAGACGATGATCCATTCTGCTCTAGAATCGCACCGGGATCGAGGGCGACGCCGTGCGGGGCGACGACGTAGAAGAACTCCTTGTTGCGCAGGTGCGAGACCTTGCCGACGCGCTCGCCCTTGAGGTTGTGGATGCCGATCTGGGCGCCGACGTAGCGTTTGTAGTCGTGCTCGATGGTGATCACCTGCCCGTGCTCGGCGAGCATGTGCTCCATGTCTTGCCGGTCGATAAAGCCCTCGTTGTTGAATGAGACAACAAGATACGGGCAGCGGACGCGGCCCAGGAAATCCCTGAATGCGTCGTGGGCTTTTCGCTTGCTGTTGTAGTCGCTCTTGCGGGTTCGGCAGTCGATTCGCTTGCAGGCGATGCCGTAGACGTCGGGCTTGTCCCAGCGCACGAGCGATTCCCAGACGTGGTAGTTGCCCAGGTAGCTGTGCTGGTTGTAGGGCGGATCGATGTAGGCGACGTCGGCGTCGAGTTGGTCGGCGGCGTCGGCGGCGTCCATCTGGTGGGCGGCGCCCTTGCCGGCTTTGGCCCTGGGGAGGATCGCGGGCAGGCGGAGCTCGAGGTCGTTGTGCGCGCGTTTGGCCCATTGCTTGAGGTAGGCCATCTGGAGCCCGGTGGTGGAGTCGACGCGGTCGGCGGCCTCCATCAGCGAGACGAGCAGGACGGATTCGAGCTCGGGTTCGAGGCACTTGTCGGCGATCGCCTCGCGGATGGCGTCGACGCGCTCGCCGTTTTTCGGCTGGAAGAATCGGCTCTGGATGCAGAAGGTTTCGGTGAAGTAGCCGGGATTGCCCGGGAGGCGCTGGAACTCGTTGATCAGTTGTTGCGCCTCGTCGCAGACATCATCGAGATCGGTCTGGACGTAGCACCTGCCCAGCGTGTGGGCATAGGTCATCAGGTCGTTGGATTGCACCCGGTAGCCGCGGTTTTTGAGGGCGTGGCCGACGCGGGAGGTGCCCGAGAAGAAGTCGATGACGGTGGCGGCGTTGTCGAAGGAATCGATGACGCGGACGATCGCGGTGATGAGGGTTCGCTTGGAGCCGATGTATTTGATCATCCCACGGCTTCTCACGTTCTTGAATGAGGGCGCCCGGTGTTCGATTCCCGTCTCGTCGGAGTCCTTGTAACAGAAAACACCCCGACCGGGTCTCCTGTTCGGGCGGTCGGGGGTGTTTGGTGATGCCTGGGGTGTTGGGTGTTTCTCCCTGGGAATCAGGGGGAAAGGGCGCACACGGGCGGGACGCCCGTCTCACCATGAGTTGGACCCGGGATTCGCTTTGCTCATCCCGGGCGTGAGGGGGTCAGTCTTCGTCGTCGTGCGGCTTGAAGGCGGCGACGACTTCCTGCTGGACGTTGGGCGGGGTGCGCTCGTCGTGGGAGTAGTCCATGGTGAACGAGCCGGCGCCGGCGGTGATGCTCTTGAGCTGGGGCGCGTAGGTGAGGACCTCCGAGAGCGGCGCGACGGCGGAGATCATGCACATATCGCCCGGGAGCATGTCGGTGCCCTGGACCCGGCCCCGCTTGCCGGCGATGTCGCCCGTGAGGTCGCCCATGAACTTCTGGGGCGCGGTGATCTCGAGCTCGACGAAGGGCTCCATGAGCACGGGCCTGGCCTTCTGGACGGCGTCGATGAAGGCGCGCTTGCCGGCGGTGATGAAGGCGACCTCCTTGGAGTCGACGGGGTGGAACTTGCCGTCGTAGACCGCGACGCGGATGCCGTCCATGGGGTAGCCGGCGATGGCGCCGTGCCCGAGGACCTGCTTGACGCCCTTTTCGATCGCGGGGAGGAACTGCTTGGGGACGGAGCCACCGAAGGTTTCATCGGCGAACTCGAAGCCCTCTTCGTGATCATCATCGAGGGGTTCGACGCGGAGGTAGACCTCGCCGAACTGGCCGGCGCCGCCGGTCTGCTTTTTGTGCCGGTGATGTCCCTCGGCCTTGGAGGAGATGGTTTCCTTGTAGGCGACCTTCTGTGGCTCGGTCTCGACCTCGACGCCGAAGTGGTTTTTGAGTTTTTCGAGGACGATGCGGAGATGGAGCTCGCCGATCCCCTTGGCGACGGTCTGGTGGGTGGCGGCGATGCGATCGACGACGAAGGTGGGGTCTTCGGTCTGGAGCTTGGTGAGGGCGGCGCCGAGCTTGGTCTCATCGCCCCGGCTCTTGGGTGTGATGCCGAAGCCGAACATGGGCTTGGGCAGGACCGGCGGGCGGAGGCGGACGCCGTCGTGGGCGTGGTCGGCGTGGAGGATGTCGTCGCGGTGGATGTCGTCGAGCTTGGCGACGGCGCAGATGTCCCCGCAGATGGCGTTTTCAATGTCTTTGTGCTCCTTGCCCTGGAGCTTGAAGATGTGTCCGACGCGGAGCGCCTTTTTGTTGTCGTTCCGGAAGATCTGGGAGTTGTGCTCGATGGACCCCTGGTGCACACGGAAATACGAGAGCTTGCCGACGAACGGGTCGGAGGTGACCTTGAAGACGTGGGCGATGGCTGGCCTGGCCGGGTCCGGCTCGTAGGCGAAGTCCTGCTCGTTCCCGTCGGCGTCGACGCAGTAGAAGGGCCTCGGGTTGCCCTCGAGCGGGTTGGGGCAGAGGTTGACGAGGAAGCTCATCAGCTCGTCGAGCCCGGCGCCGTTGCGGGTCGAGGTGAAGAGGATGGGGGTGAGGTGCGCCTCGCGGAGGGCCTTCTCGAAGACGCGGTGGAGGTCTTCCTTGCTGGGCTGTTCGCCCCCGAGGTACTTCTCCATGACGGCGTCGTCGACCTCGACGACCTGATCAACGATGGCGGTGTGCGCCTCTTCGACGGAGGAGAAATCGGCTTCACCGGAGCCGTGGTCGAAGACATCGACGACTTTGGTGGCGCCGTTGGCGGGGAGGTTGATGGGCAGGCAGTGGGCGCCGAAGGATTTCTGAATGTTCTCGACGATGGCGGGGAGGTCGATTCCGTCGTGATCGATTTTGTTGATGACGATGAAGTGCGGGAGCTTGCGTCGTGTGGTCTGGGCCATCATTCGGCGGGTGATGGTCTGGACGCCCTTGGTGGCGTCGACGACGATGGCGGCGGTTTCGACGGCCGGGAGCGTGATGATGGCCTGCCCGATGAAGTCTGGCATCCCGGGGGTGTCGATGAGGTTGACGTGCCTGCCGTCGTGGTCGAAGTGAACGATGCACGAGGAGAGCGAGTGCCCGTGGTGGTGCTCTTCCTCTTCGAAATCGCAGACGGTGTTCTTGGCTTCGACGGTCCCGGCCTTCTGGATGACGCCGGCTTTTTCGAGGAGGCATTCGACCAGGGTGGTCTTGCCGGCGCCGCCGTGCCCGAGGAGGGTGATATTGCGGATGTCGGCGGTGGTGTAGGCAGGCATGTGGTGGCAATCTCCTTCGTTGCGGCAGGCAACGGGCCCTCGTCGGCGTTGGCGGTGAAGCGCTGGCCGGCGTCGGTGTGAACAATCATCGCGACCGATCTGTCGCAGCGCCGGGCGGACGATTCGGTCCCACCGTGACGCGAGGGGAGACCCGCTCGCGTGCCCGCCGGCGCTTGGCTGGCATTGTAGAGCGCCGCCGGTGGGGCGTCAGGAGTGGGGGTGGTTTGGGGCCGGTTTTCCGGGGTCTGGGGCTTGGGGCTTGGGGTTGAAGCTTGGAGCGTGAGGCCTGGGGAAGTTGGGGGGCCGGGGCGGGGACGCCCCGGCTCGCGGGGGTTGCTGAGTCTTTGGGGCATTGGGGTGATGGGGTGATGGGGGTCAGGTCCAGCGGGATGGGCGGGGCTGCCAGTCTTCGTCGTGGGGATCGTGGGGATCGTGGGGGTCGTGTGGGTCGAGGGAGGTCTTTGGGGTTGACGACGGGGCGGGGTGATCGCCCGCGATGGCGTGCAGGCCCCGGGTGAGCCTTGCCGTGGGGCCGGCGGGCTTGGCGTCGGTTCCGATCTGGAGGCGCAGCGCAGGGATCGCGTCGTCGTCGGCGTGGGCGATGGAGAAGGTGTGTGGGTCGTCGAGGCGGCGGATCTGGAGATCGCCCAGGTCGATCGACAGGGGGCCGGCGTCCGGGCCCGGCCCAACTGCGGGGCTCGTGACGGAACAGACGAGCAGGCGATGATCGGTCAGGACGAGCAGGAAGCGGCGCTGCCGGAGGAAGAGGAGGGCGGCGAGATCGCCGACCCCCGGGAGCAGGGCGATGGCGATCAGCAGCGATTGGCGTGCGGAGTTGGGCTCGCGCGTGGCGGGGCCCCAGCCGATGAGGCGCTCGCCGGATTGGGGGCGGCCCTGGCGCAGGGCCTCGCGGAGCCCGAAGGGGGTGTACTGGCAATGGGGGAGGTTTGGCATCGGCGCCGGGTGAGAGGAAGTATTGTGAAAGCCGGGCGGTCAAGGCTACGGTATCGCCGTGGCGAAGAAGAAGACCAGATCGAGCAAGTCGGAAACCGCGCTGGACGCGACGATGCGGATCGTCGTGCTGCACGGCAAGGAGGAGTTCCTGCGCTCGCTCGAGACGGATCGGCTCCGTGAGGCGCTCGGGGCGGCGCTGGGGGAGATCGACGTGGTTCGGTTCGACGGGAAGGAGACCCCCCCGGCGGACGTGCTCGACGAGTGCCGGAGCTTCGGGCTGATGCTCGAGCACAAGCTGGTGATCGTCGACGACGCGGACGAGTTCGTCAAAGAGGGGAACCGGTCGATCATGGAGCGGTACGCGGCGTCACCGAGCGAATCGGCGACGCTGGCGCTGCGCTGTGACAAGTGGAACAAGGGGAAGCTGGACAAGCTGATCGTCGACGGCGGCGGCGCGATCCGCAAGTGCGATGCGGTGACGCCCGGCGTGGCGACCAAGTGGGTCGTCAACCGCGCGAGCAAGCGGTACGGCGTGACGATGTCGCCTGACGCCGCTGAGGCGCTGGTCGGACGCGCGGGCGTCGGGCTGGGCCGGCTGGACACGGAGGCGAAGAAGCTGGCGTCTGCGGCGGGCGACGGGGGCGAGGTGACGCTCGATCTGGTGCGCGAGTTGGTGGGGATGACGCGCGAGGAAGAGGCGTGGCTGCTCCAGTCGGCGCTGCTGAGCGGCAAGCCCGAGCAGCGGCTCGGGGCGCTGCGCGAGGCGATGGATGTCTCCCGGCATGATCCGGTGTTCCTGTCGTTCGTGGTGACGGACCTGCTGCGGAAGATCCACACGGTCTCGCGGTTGATGGCCGGCGGGGTCAACGGGTTCCAGGCGGCGAAACAGGCGAAGCTGTGGGGGGCGTCGACGGAGCCGATCATCGCCGCGGCGAACCGGACGCCGGCGCGGGTGTGGGCGACGCTGTTCGTCGATGCGGTCGAGAACGACGCCCGGATCAAGTCCGGGCGGTCGGACGCAAGGCGGTCGCTCGAGCGGCTCGTCGTCCGATTTGCAAGCGCCGCCTGAGAATCGGCCGAAGAAACTGCATCGCGACCGATGGCGAAAGACGCCGGTGGAGTGCCGGCGGATCGTCGGTCGTGTTCAGGCGGAGCCTGCGTGATGCGCCGAGATGTCCTTGAGATCCTGCTGGCTGGTCTGCTCGGGCTGTTGGTTTCGGCGCTGATCGGGTGCGGGTCGTCTTCGGGCGCTCTGGCGGGCGCCTCGCCGGACCCGGGGGCGCCGATGGGCCCGGCGCCGCTGGCCGGGGCTGACGCGGCGAACGATGCTCAAACGGCCGACCCACCCCCGGACATCGAGGCGATCCTGACGGCCAACGCCGAGGCGATGAAGGATCTGGAATCGCTGTCGATCGAACGCCGGGAGCCCAGGGCCTCGAAGGAATACGAAACCGAGCCGGTGACGCCCGAGGCGCTCGATACGGTCTCGGCGGCGATTGTCGAAGAACCGGCGCCGGTTGTTGAGCATGTGATCGCGCCGACGCCCGCGCCGACCCGGCATGAGCGGATCTCGAAAGTGACCGAAGAGCTGGCGATGCTGCTGCGGTCCGAGGCGGATCAGTCAGATTCGCCGGTGTCGTCGATGGCGGCGCTCAGCGCGCTGGAGCTGATCGAACAGGGCGTGGCGCCGGACCCGGCGACGATGCCCTGGCTGACGGATCGCGAGCGCGAGTTGCTCTCGGCGTTCCGGGATCTGTTCAGCGAGGCGGGCGCTCGGCTCGAGAGTGATCCGAATGATCTGCTGAGCGTGTACGGGGTGATCGAGGGGCTGCCCGGTCGTCTGGAATCGTGGAAGCGGCTGTCGATCCCGGTGGCGACGCTGTGCGTGCGGGTCGACGGGTACGGTCAGTACGAGGAGCTCGGTTCGAACACGCTCGTCGCCGGGCGCGCGCACCGGATGATTGTGTACACGGAGCTGGCGGACTTCCGGTCGGAGTCGGCGACGGGGCCGAGCGGGGAGATGGGTCACCGGGTCCGGCTGACGCAGGACCTGAGCCTGTACCACGACGCGGACGGGCTGCTGGCGTGGCGCGAGGCGGATCAGAAGATCAACGAGTTTTCGCGGAACGAGCGGCGGGATTTCTTCCTGGTGCAACTGATCGAGCTGCCGCGGACGCTGACGGTGGGGAAATACCGATTGAAGGTGACGGTGGTGGACGAGGTGGCGGGCGCGACCGCAGAGGCGGTGATCGGGATTGACGTGGTGGCGGATTCGGGGCTGGTGGGGCGGTAGTCGGGGCTGGAGAGGTCCCGGGATTCGCTGCGCATCCCGGGCGTTGGGGCGTCAGCGGTCGCGGTGTTCTTCGTACCAGTTCTGGATGATGGAGATGGTGTTGGGGACCTCGATCTTGTCCTGCTTGGATTGAACGAGGAGCAGGCGCTGGGCGTCTGGGGTGAGATCCCAGCTGTTGTTGGGCTCGATATCGACGTCGGTCAGGTCGAAGATTCGCTGCGGGAGGCCGAACTGCAGGCTCGGCTCTCTTGTGACATGAATCTCGTAGATCCCCGCTTCATCGCCTTCGATCTCGTAGAACACCTTGGCGCCATCAACGGACCAGGCCGGGTTTTTACCGCCTCGCGTGGAGAGCTGCCACTTGCCCGACCCGTCCGGGTACCTGGTGCAGTATACCTGGGACTCGCCGGATTCATTGGCGGTATAAACGATGAGCGTCCCATCCGGGCTCAGCACTGCTTGGTCGCCTAAAGTCATGGCGGCGATCTCGGTCCCGTCTTCCGGGTTCTCGATCGAGATCGCCTGAATGGGCGTGTTCGATTGCCTGAGGGATTTTGTCAGAATGGCATTCGTCCATGTTGCATCAAATGAGAGCAGGCCGCCTTCGATCTGAGGGCGGGATTCTCCGGAGCCATCGGCATACACGAACTTGGTCACGACACTGGCGCCGGCGACCAAGTTGATCTCGATGTAAGCAATCTCCTTGCTGTCGGGCGACCATGCGGACGCTCCGACGAATGTCTCGGCAAATGTGATGCGCCGGTTCACTTGGCGGTCGAGGTCTCGGATCCACAGGTCGAACTTGGGCGGGGCGCCGGCGGAGAACACGATGTGCTTGCCGTCCGGGGAGAGGAGCATCAGGAGGACCGCCTCGAAGTCTCCTTCAATGGGTTCAAGATCGCCGGTCCGGTTCAGCCAGGCGAGGCTGCCTCCGAGCTGGCTCGTGCCTCGGCAGATCGCGAGGGCGCCGTCGTTCGAAGTCGTAGGATCCCAGGCGTCCGGCTCGACGAGGTACGGGTCTCCGGTGACCGTCATCTTCTTGTGATCAAACCCGATCGCCCAGACCTCTTCGCTCGTGAAGATCTTGGTATAGAGCACCTGACCGGGGGTCGCGTAGCAAGGCGTGCCGATACGGCCTTCGGTCACGTGCACGTGCGCCAGGACGACGCTCTCCTTGCCGTTGTACGCGGCGACGGCGAAGGTCTGATCGCTGCGGTGCTCGACATACAGCACGGTGTTTGTGCCGGGGATCAACGAGGGGTCGTGGAAATCAATAAATCGTTCGTCATCGGCTTTGTAGAGAACGGTTGGTTCCCCACCCATTGCGGAGATCTGCATGAGGTCGCCGTCGGCGTAGATGATGCGGCCGTCATCGGTCCAGCAGCCCGCGGCTTCGCCCCCGAGCGAGAGGGCGCCGGTGTTGAGCTTGATGGCGCTGCCGCCGGTGAGGGAGATTTTGTAGATCGCCGAGTTGGTGTGGTAGCCGATCCACTTGCCGTCGGGGGACCAGAAGGGGTCCTGGGCGTCTTTGGTCCCCGGCAGGGGCCTGGAATCGAACGACGCGAGTTCGCGGATGTTGATCTGGTCGTCCTGGATATACGCGAGCCGTTTCCCGTCGGGTGAGAGCTTCGGCGATGTCGCGAAGAGTTTGGCTCTGGGCGAATCGGTCACGACATCGAATCGGTTCACCGAAGCGGGCGCGTCGTGCCGCAACGATGATGCGCCGAACCAGCCCGCCGCCGCGACTATGACGAGCAGGACCGCGGTCACTCCCCATCGCGCTATTCCGGAAGACGCCGTTGCGGCTTCGGCGGCGATCGGGTCATCCGCCGACTCGAGTTCGAGCCGGATGTCTCCGATATCCCTGAATCTTTTGTTCTTGTCGCGTTCGAGGCAGCGTTCGAGGACGCGGCGCACGGCGCGGGGGGTTTCCGGCGGGAGGAGCGCTCGGTCAACGTCCTTGTGCAGGATGGCGCCGATGGAGTCGCTGACCGTTTCGCCTCGGAAGGGCGAGGCGCTCGTGAGCATCTCGTAGAGGATGACGCCGAAGGACCAGATGTCGGTGCGCTTATCGACGGTGCGGCCGCGGGCTTGTTCGGGGGACATGTAGGGCGCGGTGCCCATGATGGCGCCGGGGATGGTTGGAGAGTTGAGAATGGCCGGAGACGTGACTGTAGGGAGGTTGGTTGAGGAGGCGGAGGTTTGTGTTTCGGTTGACTTGGCTAAACCGAAGTCGAGGACCTTGATCTGGCCGTCGGGTGTGATCTTGATGTTGTCGGGTTTGAGGTCGCGGTGGATGACGCCGGCTTCGTGGGCGGCTTCGACGCCGGCGGCGATCTGCGTCGCGAGTTCGAGCGCTTCATCGACGGGGATCTGGCCCCGGTCGAGGCGTTCGGCGAGGGTTTCGCCCTCGACGTATTCGAGGATGAGGTACTTGGCGTTGTCGTGGGTTTCGATGCCGTAGATGCCGGCGACGTTGGGGTGGGTCAGCGCGGCGAGGGTTCTTGCTTCGCGCTCGAACCGTGCGAGGCGGTCGGGGTCCTGGGCGAGGTGCTCGGGGAGGGTCTTGATGGCGACGGGGCGGTCGAGTCTTGTGTCGCGGGCTAAGTAGACGACGCCCATGCCGCCACGACCGATTTCTTGGTCGATTTGGTAGGGGCCGAGTTGCTTTGGTGGGCCGGGCATCGGGGGAGTGTAGCGGGGGTGTCAATATGGTTTGGTCCCGATGGTTTGGTCCCGAGATTCCCTTTGCTCATCCCGGGCGTGGTTGGGGAGGCGTGCTATTCCGGCTCTCGGCAGCCGGAATCGTGCCGCGCGATCAGTTGGATGTCGGGTATCGACGGATGGGGGTTGACTTGGGGGAGGCCGATGCGTTGCATTGCGATGGTCCAATCGCACCGGCGGGCATCGTCAGGCGAACCCCGTTGGTGGCGCCCTCGAACCAAAAGGAGATTGGCAATGCTTTACTCCGTAAGAACATCGCAGCCGTTTGACACCGTCGTTGACCGCCTCACCCGGGCGGTGGCGGATCATCACTTCGGCGTGATCGAGACGATTGATCTCCAGAAGAAGATGAACGCCAAGGGCGTGCCGTTCGAGGCGCACTGCTCGATACTGGAGGTGTGCAACCCCCACAAGGCGAAGGAGGCGCTGGAGCAGAACATGTCGATTTCGACGGCGCTGCCGTGCCGGATTTCGGTGTATGAGGAGGACGGGGTCGTCGTTGTCTCGACGTCGCTGCCGACGAAGCTGCTGGTGTTGTTCGACGATTCTGAATCCATGCAGGCGATCGCCCGCGAGGTCGAGGGCGCCCTGATCGGGATCATCGGGCAGGCGTGCGCCCAGGCGGTGGCGTCATGAGCGAGCAACCGGGCGATGACGGTGGCGGCGCAGGCGGTTCGTCCGGCGAGAGCCGCCCGGTCCCCGCGTTCATCATCAGCCTGATCGCGGGGCTGTGGATGCTCGCGTCCGGTGGCATGATGTCGTTCGGCTTCTCCATGCGCGAGGGCATGATGGGCGACGCCTCGTCCTGGATGTGGCGTCACAACATGATGGACGGGATGGGGACCGCGTACATGTGGTCCATCGTCGGGTTCGTCGCCGGAATCGTCACCATCATCTCGGCGGCGGCGATGTACAACGCCCCGAGGTCGACCGCCACCTGGGGCGTTGTCATTCTCACCGTGTCCTTCGTTGATATGTTCGCCGGATCTGGCGGGTACCTCGCCGGCGCGCTCGGCGTCATCGGTGGGATCATGGCGATCCTGTGGAAGCCGTAACCATGCGGCGCCCTAGCGACCGCCGTTGCCGATGCGTTGTTTCAGTTCTTCGAACCAGTTGAATACAAAGGTGAGTTGGTGCAACTCTTGCTGGTCTTCATCCTCGGTGTTCTGGAGCATGACGAACTGTTTGCCGTCTGGCATGAAGTCGATGCGCGGGTAGAAGAAAGAGCCGGCGGGGCCCGGGGAGAAGAGTTCGGTCGGGTTTCCGACACTGAATTGATCGCTGTCGCTGACGACCGGGGCCGACATAACCTGATTGCCGTTGAGGTAGATGATCTCGGCGCCGTCGGGCGACCATCGCGGGTGGCCCCCGCCTTCGGTCGATACCTGCCAGCGTCCGCCGGGCCCGGGGAAGGCCCTGACGTAGACCTCGTAGGCGCCGGATTCATCCGATGCGTAGGCGATCCAGTTGCCGTTGGGGGAGAAAGAGGCGCCGTACTCCTGGAACGGGGTTTCGAAGAGGGTTGTCTTCGTCGGTGGGTCCTCGTTCATATCCAGGACCGTGAGGTCCCAGCTTTTGGTCGTGTCGCTCTGTTCCGAGAAGAGAACGTAGCGGCCATCGGGTGACCAGTCGGTGGGGAACTGCGCATCATTGTGTGTTGTCAGGCGCACGGGCTCGTCGGATCCATCGGCGCGCTTGATATACAGGTTGGGCGGGTTGGAGGTGTCGTTGGCGGCGAAGACGATCCGCTCGCCGTCCGGGCTCCAGATGGGTTCGAACTCGTTGCCCTCGCCGAATGTCAGCCGGGAGAGGACCTTGCGGTTGATTTCGTAGGTCCAGATGTCGTACGTCGCCTGCCCTTCGGGTGTGAGTTGGACCGCCAGTCGTTCTCCGTCGGGCGAGATGGCGACGGTGTTCAGGTCTCGTTCGGTTGCGTCGATCGGCGTTGTTGTTCCGTCACGATCGACGAAGACAAGCAGTTTCTTCGCGCCTGTGATTTCTCCCGAGTTGAAGACGAGTGTTCCGTCTGTTGCGACTGTCATGTGGACGCCGCCGTTGGGGGGCTCGGTCACGACGCCCTCGATGACCGGCGCGGGCTGTGCGAGCATCTTCTGGCGTTTGGCGTCGAATGGCGCCGCGAAGAGCGTCCCGCCGTGGCCGAAGAGGAGGTGCCCGGACGCTGCGAACCTGGGGTAGCTGCCGCCACGATAGAGCACGGTGCGTTTGCCGGTCTCGATGTTGAACACCTCGATGTTCGCCTCATCGAAGCCGGTCCCCATGGTCTGTGTTGTGAAGAGCACGCCCTTTGACCCGGGCAGGACCTCCGGCCATCGGTGCGAGCGTTCGCGGACGCTCTCCTCGAGTTTGGTGAGCGGTTTGGCGGCGCCGCCGGTGTCGCGGACCCTTGACAGGCCTTCGGTGGTGCTCCCGGCGAAGACGATCGTGCCGTCGTCGCCCCACGAGGCGCCGCGCGGGTTGTTGCTGGTTTCGCAGAGGGTGAGGGGGGCGCCCCCCGAGATGGAGACTTTTTTGAGCGCCTCATCGGCGAAGAAGCCGATCCACTGGCCATCGGGTGAGAAGAACGGCTGCTTGGCGCCTTTGGTTCCCGAGAGGGGTTTGGCTTCGAGGGTGTCGAGTGATCTGATGTAGAGCAGCGTGGAGCCGCGGTCTTTGCCCGCGCAGAAGGCGAGTGTATTCCCGTCGGGAGCAATCACGAACTGTCCGTTTTCGGAGGCCCGGAGCGGCTCGTCGACGCCGACGGTTGCGAGCAGCCGTTTGGGTTGTGGTTGCGGTTCGGGCGTGAGCCAGGCGTTCCATGCGGCGTAGGCGCCGCCGATCGCGAGCATCGCCGCGACAGTCCACGCCAGATAAGCCGGCTTGCGTTTTTCTTTCCGATCGAACTGCGTGAGCGCTGCGCTGGCGAGGGTGAGGTTCGTGCCGCTGGGGTTGATGAGTGTTTCGTTGAGTTCGACGCGGGCGTCGCCGATGTCTCGGAGCCTGCGTGAGGCGTCTTTGGTCAGGCACCGCTTGAGCAGCAGGTGGATGATCGCGGGTGTCGCTGGCGGGAGGAGCGTCCACTCGGGTTCCTTGTGCAGGATGGCGCCGATGGAGTCGCTGGAGGATTCACCCCGGAATGGTGAGAGGCCGGTGAGGCACTCGAAGAGGACGCAGCCGAAGGACCAGATGTCGGTGCGTTTGTCGAGGGCCTTGCCGCGGGCTTGTTCGGGCGAGAGGTAGGCGGGGGTGCCCATGATCTGGCCTTCGGCGGTGTGCTGCGATTGCAGGATCTCGATCGAGGCGGTGGGGGTCTGCGAGAGGTCGAGGTTGGTCCGTTGTGATTCGACTTCCTTGGCGAGGCCGAAGTCGAGGACCTTGGCCTTGCCTTCCGGGGTGACGACGATGTTGCCGGGCTTGAGATCGCGGTGGATGACGCCCGATTCGTGCGCCGCTTCGAGCCCCGAGGCGACCTGAGCACAGATGCGGAGTGTTTCCTCGATCGCGATGGGGTTGCGCGCGATGATCTGGGCGAGGCTTTCGCCTTCGACGAACTCCATGATGAGGTAGTGGGCGCCGTCGTGTTCTTCGAGGCCGTAGACGCCGGCGATGTTGGGGTGGGTGAGCGAGGCGAGGAGCTTGGCCTCGCGCTGGAAGCGGGCCATGCGGTCGGGATCGGCGGCGAGGTGCTCGGGGAGGGTCTTGATCGCGACGGGGCGATCGAGCCTGGTGTCGTGGCCTAGGTACACGACGCCCATGCCGCCTCGGCCGATTTCACGGTCGATGTGGTACGGGCCGAGTTGCTTTGGGGGATCGGGCATCTCGGGAGTGTATCAGGCGTTTGGCGCCGGTTTGATCCCGGGATTCGCTGCGCTCATCCCGGGCGCAGGGATTAGGAGGGATCGTTGTCGAGCAGGAGCAACGGACGGCGGAGGGTGATGCGGTCGTTGATCGGACCCCAGAGACCGGGCTCGACGATGATGGTGAGCGTGTGCGCATCGGTGTCGATTGGGATGTTGATTTCGAGCCGTGGGTTGTCGGCGCTGATGCGCTGACGGACCTGCTCGACCGAATCAACCCGGACGCTGAGGATGCAGTCGCCCCAGGGGATGGCGTCGAAGGGCATCTCGGCGATGGTCGCAAAGCGGCGGGCGCCGGCGGGGAGCGTCCACTCGATGCGCATGGGTCCGGGGATCTCGATGTCTGCGGCGCGGAGCTGGCTGGATGACTGGTAGACCGGGTCGCTCAGGATGCGCGCCGGATCACTAATGCGGCGATCGCCCACCGGCTGCTGGTGTTCGGGCTCGATGGCCGCGAGCCCCTGCAATCGCCCGGCCCGGAACGCGACGGCGTCGAGTGAATCCACCGGGAAGACGCCGGTCTGCCCCGTGGGCAGCGCGAGCTCGACCGTCTCGCCATCGCGTCCGTCGATCGCGGCGACGACCACGACCGAGCCGTCGTCGAGCCAGACAACGAGCCCCTGCATGGGCTTGGGCGGGTTGGCCAGGCGGACGCTGGCGACGCGCTGGGCGGCGATGGTGACGAGGTCGCCGTCGACCTCGATCTCGATGGGGTCGCCCATCGAGACGACGAACCCGGTGATGTGGTCGCCGTTGGCGAGGGTCAGCTCGTCCTTGTCGCCAGCCGCCGGCGCGCGCTCGGGGATCGGTGGGTCGGTTTGCTGCTGCTGCCGAAGGACGGCGCGCGCGACGCGGTCGAGGTTGATCACGACGCGCCCGAAGACGGGGTGCGTCCAGACGATCGAGTCCTCGTCGCCGCCGGTCGCCGCGAACTCACCGGGGAGTCGCTGCCCGTCGGCGAGTTCGAGGACACCCGGCTCCGTGGCGTTTGCGTCTGTTGATTGGCGGCGCTCGTTCTCCGGTGTGGCGCCCCAGGGCTGTTCGAGCGGGAGCAGCGCAACAAGCCCGCCGATCGAGGCCTGCCGGGTGCGTCCCTGGTCGTCCTCGTACACGATGGCTTCGTGGGTGATGGACAGGAGCGTGATCTCGCGGGCGTTGAGGTCGCGATCGATCAGCACGCGGCGCTCGGGGTCGGACGGCGCTCCGGGCGCCGGGTCGGCGTCCTGCGCCGGCGCGGCGCTGGCGCAACAGAGGATGAGCGCGGGAACAATCGCCGGGTTGAACAGTCGGGTGGGATTCATTTCTGGAAGATTGGGAGGTACCGCTTGGGCATCTGGAGGATGATCATGGCCATGGCGGTGCCGTATGAGGAACCGGCGTGGCGGTCGGCCCACGATCCGTCGGCGTTCTGGAGGTCGATGAGTTCATCGCGGATGGCGGGCCACCAGGTGGCCCAGCGCTCGCCGCCTGCGAGGTACATGGTCTGCACGGCGTAGTAGTGCCCGTAGAAGAAGTGGGCGCCGGGTCGGGTGTTCTTGCCGGGCATCGCGGAGTTGAAGAGGTACTCGATCCCTCGGTCGATGGCCTCGTCCTCGTAAACGCCGGCGTAGTAGAGGCTGGCGATGCCCGCGGCGGTGCGCGGCCAGGCGGAGCCGCCGCTGGTGAGCTGGTACTTGAAGCCGCCGTCAATGTTCTGGCACCGGCGGACATAGGAGATGGCGTTGTCGATCGTGTCTCGTGGGACATCGATGCCGGCGTTGCGCGCCGAACGCAGGGCCATGATCTGGCAGATGGTGACGGAGATGTCGGCGTCGTAGGGGACTGGGTTGTACCGCCAACCGCCCTCGGCGTTCTGGGTCTGGACGATGAGCCGGACGGCCTTGACGAGGGCCTCGTGGGTTCGCCGGGCCAGGGGCGTGTCGTCGGCGCCGATCATGCCGTAGACCTCGCCGACAAAGAGCGCGGCGAACCCGTGCCCGTACATGGGCCCGTGCGATGTCTCGGCGGCAAGCAGGCCCGTCTCGTTGAGGTTGTCGAGGACGAACTCGAGGCCTCGCTCGACGTTGTCGCCGTAGCCGCCGCGACCGGGGATGTGCCCGTCGGCCATGAAGGCGAGGCAGGCGAGCGCGGTGATCCCGACGTGCTTGCCGTAGCGGCCTCCCGAGAACGATCCGTCGTCGTTCTGCGCGGCGGCGAGGAACTCGAGCCCGTGGGTGACGGCGGCGTCGAGCTCGGGCGTGATCTCGTCGACGAGCGCGTTGTTCTGCGCGGTGGCGCCGTCGCCTGCGGTCGGACGCTCGTCCTGCGCCAGGGACCACGCCGAGAGCGTGAGCACGGCGAAGACGGCGAGACCGGGCAATGTGTTTCGGATCGCGGCGATCCTCATGGTTTGCGCTCCTGCCCGGGCTTCTCGCCGGCGAGCTTGCGGTAGTAGGACTCGGTCATGGACTGGTAAAAGGCGCTGAACTGATCGCCCGAGCCCTGCGAGAGCGCCTCGCGGATGCGCGCCGGCAGCGAACCCCAGGCGGCGTGAAGCTCGTCAAGCCGGTCGGCGAGGGGGCCCTCCTGCAACTCGGGGGGGGTCATTTCGTCCTTGTTCTCACCCTTGCCGGCCTGGTCCTGCTGGCCCTCTTGCTGTTGCTGTTGCTGACCGGCCTGGGGCTGGTTGGGCTGCTGGCCCTGTTGCTGGCTCGGATCGCCGCTGGATGAGGACGAGGAGGACGAAGAGGATGATTGCTGCTGCTTCGCCTGCTCGATGAGGATGTCGAGCTTGCGGATGATCTCGTCTTGCAGCCGCTGCGTCTGGGCGCCTGGCGAATGGCCCTCCTCGAGCAGATCGGCGGCGTCGGCCATCTGCTGAACGGCCTGGATGAACATGTCGGCGGCCTGCTCACCCGAGAGGGCGCGGTCGAGCTCGGCGCGATCGGGATCGAGCGCGGGATTGTTCTCGGCGTCGGTTGCATCAGCGGTGTCGGCGGGGTCGAGGCCCAGGAGTTCGTCGAGAGACGGGAGCGATTCAGGTGTGGCGGTGTCTTCGGGTGTGGGGGTGTCTTCGCTCGCCTGATCATCGCTGATCGGGGGCGGGTCGGCGGGCGCCGGCTGCGCGAGGGCTGGGGCAGCCAGGATCGCGGCTGCGGTCATGGTGACAATCATGCTGGGTCTGCATCGGGCTGGCATGTTCTTGATACGCATGAACGGCTACTCCGGTTGTGTCGGCTTGACGCCGGGGCCTTCCTTTGAGTCCTGGCTCATTTTTTCGATGATGGCGCCGCCGATCTCGCCCAGTTGCCGCTGCTCGGAGCCGAGCTCGGCGGGGGTGTCGACGCCCGGCTCCCCGGGGATCTCATCGGTCTGTCGCGTCCTGCCGAGCAGGTCCGACTGCATCAGCCGCAGGAGGCGGAGCTGCGCGATGGGGGGGAGGAGTTCCTCGGGCTGCTGGCCGCCGTTGTCTCCGCCGCCACCACCACCGCCATCGTTGAAGTCGTCGTCCTTGGGCGGGGCCTGGTCCTGGAGCGATTCGACGATTCCCTGGAGGACGGCGACGGCCGCGGTTTGTCGGCGGGCGGCGCCGGCGGGCGCGGCATCGCGGAGGTTCGCCGCAGCAGCAGCGCTGAGCGCGCCGAGGCGCCGGTGCGCAAACGTGAATACTTCGGCGTCGGCGAGTTCGTCGGTGGATTCGAGGATGATGTCGAGCGCGCCCGCGATGGACTCCTGCTCGTCGGCGATCCTCCGAAGCGAGGCCTTGTCGCGGCGTGTGAGGTTGTCCTTGGCGGCGTACCCGTCCGTCTCGTCGCGGAGCGCGATCTGCGCGGTGAGCGCGTCCCGGTACGCCTCGAGCAGTTCGGCCTTTTTCCGGTCCTGCTCCTGCTGCTGCATCTTGTCTTCGAGGCGCTGCGCCTCTTCGAGGGCGCGCTTGAGGATGTCGAGGCTGCGCGCCTCGTGCTCGCGGACGGCGTCGGGCTCGATCTGCTCACGGCGGATCTCGATGATGGCGCGTGACTGGGCGGCGGAGGCGTCGGAGATCAGGTTCGCGACGGACGCGAGTTCGCGGCCGGCGTCGCGCGCCAGGCTGACCACCCCGAGCGTGTTGGTGTTGAGACGGATCATCCCGGTGTCGAGCGCCGCGAGCGGGCCGCCTTCGATGATGGTCTGCCGGAGGTTCGCCAGCTCGTCGCTCTGCCCGCTGACGATCGCCTCGAGCGATTCGATCAGGCTCGCGAGGATGCGACGCAGCGCCGCCTCGCGGGCGCGCTGGCCCTCTTCGAGGTCCTCGAGCATGCGTTCGAGTGATTCGGCGGCCTGCTGCTGACTCTTGCTTGCGTTGGAGGTCTGGTTCTGCGACGCCTCGCCGGCGGCCTGCTCCATCTTCTCGCTGACGCGCTCTTCCTTCGCGCGACGGGCGGCCTCGGACAGGCCCGCGGCGGCGGTCTGATCGGTCTCCTTCAGCTGCTCCTGCCGCTCGCGCATCTCGTCGGCGAGCTCGTCCGCCTGCTCGGCGAGGGATTCCTGCGCCTCGACGATCTGCTCGAGCTCGGATTGCTCCTGCGGGCTCAGCTCGCTCGCCGACTTGCCGGCGGTTTTGGCGCCGAGCTTGCTCGTCTGCTCCTGGAGGGCGCGCTGCGCCTCGAGCATCTTCTCGAGGCTGCGCTGGAGGACCCACGCGTCCTCGCCCGTGTCGAGCTGCGCGGCGACATCCTCGAGGCGGTCCATCACCTCGCGCTGCGCATCATCGGCTTGCTGCTCAGCGGCGCGCTGCCGGTCGGGATCGTCCTGCGCCTGACGCTGCTCGGCGGCCTGATCGAGGGCGGTGGCGGCCTGTGTCGAGGCGCTCCGCGCCTGCTCGAGAGCTTGTTTGACCTCGTCGAGGAGCCCGTCGAGACGGTCGTCTTCGAGGCGGTTCTGCGAGAGACGGGACTGGATCTGCTCGATCGACTCGACCTCGCGGGCGACGCGGTCGGTGATGTTCGCCTGCTCCTTGATGGTGGTCTGGTCGGCGCCGGCTTCTTCGAGCCGGGCGCGGGCCTCGATCTGGCGGTCGTCGATGCGCATCACGCTCTGGCGGACACCCGAGAGCTCGTTGCGGATGGCCTGGACGAACTCCTCTTCCGAGACGATGCGCAGGCGGCGCGGCGTCGAGACGGTCGGCGAGCGCGAGAGGTCGGCGGCGGCGAAGACATCCGCGGCGATCGCGGTGATCCGGACCTCGTCTCCGACTGTGACTCCCAGCGACGGCATCTCAAGAAAGACCGTCGCCTCGGCGGTTGTTTCGCCGGGAGATTCGATGCGGCTGATCTCGACCGGTTCACCGGTGGGGGCCATCGCGCCGCCCGGGCCGGACGGCGCGCCGTTGTCGGCGCCCTCGGGGCGGAAGACCTGCTGATCGAGCCGGACCCACGCGAGCCCCACGTCGTCACGCCCCTCGCCGGTGATGTCCATCGCGGCGGTGGCGAGGACGGCGGTGTCGCTCGGCGGCGCGGTGACGGTGGCGGCGGGGGCCTGATCCTCGACGGAGTCGAAACGGAAAACGGCGTCGTCGGTGGAGGCGATGCCGTGCTCGTCGACGAGCGCCACGGGCAGGCGAGTGGACTGTGTGAGTCGCCACGAGAGCGAAATCGAATCGGCGACGCCGGTCTCGGGTGTGATCACCGCGTCGGTTTCGGCGAACGCGCCCGAGAACGTCGCGGCGAGCCAGTCGGGGTTGTTTGCGTTGACCGGGATGGGCTTGTTGAGCGTCAGCTCGAGCCTGATCGTGGACCCGAGCAGCGCCAGCGGCGCGATGGCGCGCTCGTCGGCGCCCGCGCCCATGTCGAGCTCGGCCCTGGCGGTGTACGCGCCGGCGGGGATGTCGCTGGCGTACCCGGGGGGCGTGATAACGGCGCTTGCTGCGGCGATGGCGGGCGGCTCGACGAGCAGGATCCGGCGCCAGGGGGTCTGGTCGTCCTCGGTCTCGAAGCGGTACTCGACGGCGTCGGCGTCGGCTTCGATGAGACGCTCGAAGAACGCGCCGGCGGCGCCGTTGCCGGCGACCTCCTCGCGTCCCTGCCAGGTGAGCAGGGCGCGCTGGGCCGGGCCGGGCTCGCCATCGATGATCGTGCGGTAACGCGCCACGACGTCGGTGCGTTCGATGGGCCGGTTTGACTTGGTGACAACGGCGCGCAGCGGGAGCACGACGCCCAGCGGGTGCACGGTCTCGATCGTGGCGTCGGCGACACCGGTGCGCTTGGGCCACTCGGCGCCGGCCCAGGGCGTGAGCGTCCGGCGGGCGCCGATGGTGGCGAGGTTCGCGTTGACGCCCGCGAGCGCGGCGATGAACGCGAGCGTGATCACGAGCAGACCGGCGGCGCGCAGCGCGGGGCTGCGGTTGAGCAGCGAACGCGAGGCGCCGGTGGAGTACGCAGTGGCGGCCTGCTCGACGACGATGTGGCTGAGCGCGGACTCCATCGGCGTCGTGTGCGTGTTCTGGGCGCGATCAAACTCGACGCCGCTGGCGAGCAGATCGCGCAGCTCCGGATTGAGCCGTTCGATGCGCATCGCGATGGAGGTCAGCGAGGGGCGGAAGACCCACGCCGGGCGGATGTACCGCCAGACGATGAAGACGAGCAGGGCGGCGCCGAGAACCAGGTGGGCGGTGCGCATCCACGCCGGGAACCGGAGGAGAAAATCGAGCATCCCCACGGCGGTGAAGAGCAGCAGCAAGGCGGCGATGGCGATGGCGATGGTCCGGGTGAGCAGCAACCGCCGGGCGGCGGCGCGCAGCCGGCGCAGGGACGCGGTGACGCGAGCGAAATCAGGGGTGTTGTTGCCGTTGCGGCCGGGATCGATCGTCATGCCAGATGATACGGATGGAAGAGGGAGATCCGATGAAAATGAGGCCCGGACGCAAGAAAAGCCGCTCTTCAGTTGAACCGGCGGCGTTGCCCGACGCTGCGGAAAGGGTCCGCAAACCGGGCGCAGACCCACGAATAAGAGATCGGGGATCCAAGGGGGTCAGATCAGCCGGATCATGCGGCGCCCGACCCATTCGAGCGTCAGCAGCCCGATGACCAGAATCAACGCCAGGGGGGTGTCCCAGAGGGGCTCGGCGATCTCGTGGACAATGCGGGTCCGGCGGTTCGGGAGAAGCTGCGGGAGATCCACGAGGTCGCCCGGCGGCAGGACCCGGCCCCCGGTCTGCTCGCTGATGCTCGCGAGCAGCTCATGATCGGTCTCGGGATGGCGGGTCTCGTCGTCGGGGAGAACCACCCGGACCGATTCTTCCAGCCCCAGGGCGACCAGGGAGGACTCGGTGGGCTTGATGGTCCACGTTCCCGGCTCGTTGGGCGTCCAGATGGTGGCGAAGGTTCGGGCGTCGGCGCTCTCGGCGCGGAGGGTGAGCTCGACGGGTGTCGACGCCGAGGCCTCCCCCGGCTCCGGGTCGCGGGTCAGCGTGACAACGACGGCGCCGAGATCGATATCGACGAGCGCCTGGTCAACGAGTTCGATCTGGATTCGGATCGGTTGTTCGATCTGCGCGTCGTCCGGTGTTGCGGTGAGGATGGCGGATTGCCCGGCGCGGGCGAGGCCCTCGCGACCGAGCAGCCGGATGATCTGGATCCAGAACCGCTCGGGCAGCGCTTCACCCCGACCGTACCGCCAGCGCCAGATCTCGTCGGTGGCGATGTAGGCGATGCGCCCGGCGCCGAAACGCATGAGCAGGACGCCCGGCGCCGTGTCGGCGGGGTTGCTCGTGCTCTGCAACCAGGCGAGCGTCTCGGCGGCCGGCTTGAGCGACTCGGGGCCGAGCCGCTGGGCCCAGCGGAGCGCTGACCACCCGGCGTCGGGGTTGGTGAGCTGCGCGGGCCAGGCGTCGTCGTTGTCGAGCGAGAGTCGCAGGACGCCCAGGCTCTGCGCCAGCGGTGTGGGCGACATCAGCACGGGATCGGAGAAGACGCCGACCTCGCCTCCGGCGCGCGTGAAGGGGAGCAGGTCGGCCAGCGGTGTGTCCCACCATCGGCTGGGCGTGGCGGACTCGCCGGCGATCCACAGCAGGCCCGCGCCGCGGATGGCGATGTGCTCACGGAGGTCTTCGAGCTGTTTTTGCGTGAACACAGCGGGATTGACGTCGCCGATGATGATGCAGTCGTACTCGGCCCACTCTTCAACCGAGCCGGGGAGCTGCGCGATCTCGACGTCGCTCTCTTGCGTGTACTTGCGGTCGGTGGCGAGCAGGAGGTTGGACGAGGTGATCGATTGTTCGCGCAGGAGCAGGTTCTTGAGGTAGCGCGCTTCCCAGCGCGGGCGGCCGTCGATAAACAGGGCGCGCAGCGGGCGGTTGACAAGCCGAACGGGGACCTCGGCGCGGTTGTTGCTCGCGACCAGGTCCGGCGTGTCGGGGATGAACTCAACAATCCAGGTGGCGTCGGAGGCCTCGGTCTCGGTCGGGGTGTGGGTGAGCGTGACCGATTCGGTGGGCTGGTCCGTGGCGATGCGGCGCTCATCGAGGACGAGCCCGGTGGCGCTGTCGGTCATCCGGACGACGCCGGTGATGTCGCCGCCGCCGAGGCGTTCGAGATTGACATGCACGGGCGCGACATCGTCAACGAACGCGACGCCCGGGCCCTGCGCCGAAGCGATCGCGAGATCGCCCACCGCGCCGGAGCTGCCCAGCGGGACGACGTACACGGGGATGCGCTCGGCCTGGAGCTGCCGGATGGCGCTGCGGCCGGGCTCTGCGATCGATCGCCCGTCGGAGAAAATCACCACCGCGGAGACCGGGCGGGCGGCGGCGCGTCGCAGGGCCTGGTCGAGGGCCGCGGCGAGGTTGGTCCTGCGGCCGACGGGCTCGCCCAGATCGAGCGTCACCGCGTCGGGGTTCGTCGGGTCAACGTCGCGCTGTTCGAGCTCGTACGCGCCGGCGTCGAACCCGAGCCAGACGAGGACACGGTTTGACGCGATCTCGCTCCAGGCGGGCCAGGATTGCTTGATGGCGGCGCGGAGCTGCGCCTCGCGCGACTCCCTGGTGTTGAACGCCGGGGAGACGCCCGGAGCGCCGGGCGTCTCCGCCGGCGCATCGGGGATGGTCATCGAGGCGCTGCGGTCAACCAGGGCGAGGACCCAGTCCTTCTCGATGCGTTCATCACGCTGAACGAGGCGCGGGCCGGCGATGAGCACGACGAGCGCGATGAGCAGCAGCGAGCGGAGCCCGGCGAGCGTGAGCCGGCCCCAGGCCGGCCCGATCAGCCGGCGATAGCTCCAGACCGCCAGCAGGATCGCCGCGAGCGCGACACCCGCCCAGCCCCAGGGCGCCAGCGGCCTCTCGAAGCTGAAGACGACGTTCGCGTCGCCCCATGAGACGCGGTCGAGATCGAGCAGTCGTGTGAGCAGATCGGTCATGCGGCGCTCCCGCTGCTTGCGTGAACGCCGGTGTTCGCGGCGCCTCTGCCGGTCGGGTCGGTTGTCCCTGATTCAACCGTGGCGTGGCTGAACCAGCGCGCCAGCATCGTCTCCAGAACCGCGAAGATGAGCGCCGCGATCAGGTAGGGCAGGCTCGACGAAGCGGCGGCGTCGTCCTCGGTCAGCGCCTGGGCGAACTCGCCGGCGGAGCGCGCCGGATCGAGCAGGCTGATGTCGCCGGGGTCGAACCCGGCGTCGGTGAACCAGGATTCGAGCGCCGAGGGCGCTACCTCGTTGGTTCGGCCCGCGTTGGCGTTCGCGTTGACCGCGACGAGCCCGCGGAGGGCGCCGCGATCGTCGGTGGCGCGGAAGAGCCCCGCGTGCCGCATGGGCTCGCTCGTCGTCCCGGCGGCGTTGACGAGCAACGGCGCGGCGTCGGTGCTGGTCGCGTCCACGAGTTCAACGGTGCGCGCCGGCGTCTCGGGGGAGAGCCCGGCGGTGACCGACCATGACCCGCGGGCCTCGGAGACGCCCTCGCGGATGATCTCGTTGATCAGCGGGACCATCAGCGGCTTCGCCGGCAGGTCGGTCCAGGCGAGCATCGGCGCGCTGGCGAAGCAGACGACCAGGCCCCGGCCGGCGCCGCGCTCGGGAGTTTGGACGGCGCCGTTTTCATCACCGGCGCTGGTGAGGGCTGCCGGTCGGTCGGCGACGATGAACGGCGACCCGTCGTCGAAACGGAGGATGGTCGAACCCGCGCCGGCGTCACCGATGGGCAGGGTCTGGAAGAAGTGCACGCGGGCGGTGAGCGCCGCGAACTCGCCCGAGAGCAACGTGAGCATCGGCGTGGCGGGCTGCTCATCGTCAAGCGTGATGGGCTCGTCGGCGATCAGGGCCTCGCGCGCGATCGTCCATGGCAGTCCCAGCTCGCGCGTGGCGGCGTCGGTCCACAGGTGCACGGTGGTCTCAGAGGGCGGGAAGATCGCGAGGAAACCGCCCGCGTCGAGGTACGCGCGGAGCCGACGCCAGCCCTCGGCGTCGATCAGATCGGGCCGCGGCGCCAGCACCGCGTCGAGCCCGGCGAGTGTCGCCTTGTCGATGGACGCCGGGTCGATCGTGCGCACGTCGATGACCGATTCGTCGGCAGGGTTGAGCGCCAGCGCCAGCCACTCGCTGGCGGCGAGACGGTCAGCGCGGATGTTGTCGGTGAAGCGGCGGCGGGCCAGGATGCCGACGCGGATCTTGTCGCGGACCTCGATGGGCAGGCGGAACGTGTTGTCGCCCTCGATCGCGTCGCGGTCGATCTCGGCGACGATGGCGGCGGCGCCACCTCGGGCGATCGTCGGGATCATCTCCGGGTTGATGATGATCGAGGCGCCGGCGGTCTCCTGCCCGGGCGACCAGCGGACCGAGCCCCGACCGATCTCCTGCGATTGGCCGATCGAGGCGCGGCCCGTCTCGACACTGAGCCGGACGTTGGTGACCGCGCCGCTGGCGATCGCCGGGCCGGTGCGGCGGAGCGTGACGCGGACGCTCGCGGCGCTGAGCGCATCGACGTCACCGGCCGTGTCCTTCGAGAAAAAGAGTGAGCGCAGCGGGTCGATCGAGAGTAGTTGCGTGTTGCCCGGCGCCGTGACGACGGGCTGGGGGACGATCAGCGCGGCGCCGGCGAGCGATTCGCCCAGCCCCGGCGCCGGCTGCGCGGGGTCGAGCGAGCCCTGGAGGAAGTCGCTGAGGACCATCACGACCCGGGCGCCTTCGTCGGATTGCTCGTTGTCGTCAGAGGCCGCCGCGATCGCGACGAGCGCGCCGGCGATATCGGTCGCGGCGTCGGAGCCCTCGATGGTTTCCACGGTTTCGATGACCGCGGCGATGTCGGCCGAGGCCGGGACGATAATCGGATCGGCGGGCGCCGCCAGGAAGACCAGCCCGGCGCGGTCGGTGTCGCCCAGCGCGTGGAGCGCCCCGATCGCGTCTTGCTTGTTTCGGTCGAGCGCGGTCCCGCCCGAGTCGCCCGCGGGCGCCGACGACGCGAGGCCGTTATCAACAAGCAGGTACACCGTCCGCGAGGCGCCCCCGCCGAGAACGCCGAGCGCGCGAAGGACCGGGCGCCCGAGGGCGATGGCGACGAAGACGATGATCAGGCACCGGCACGCGAGCAGGAGGATCTGCTCGAGCGTGAGGCGGCGGCGCTGCTTGCGGTAGGCCTCGATGAGGAACCGCATGGCGGCCCACTCGATGGGCTTGCGCCGCTTGCGGAAGAGCAGGTGGATCAGGATCGGGATCGCGATGCACGCGAGCCCGCCGAGCGCGAGTCCGAGGTTCAGGAATGTCATGCCGCCACCCGCCTCATCCGCTCTTGCTCCGCTTGAGCATCGCGTTGCGGCGCGCCAGGAATGCGGCCAGCGGCGGCCCGAGCCAGGTGTGCGTGGAGACGAGTTGGTGATCGAACCCCATCGACCGCGCCATGCGGCGGATCGTGTCGACGTGGTTGTTGAACGCCTCCAGATAATCCTTGCGGATGGCGCGCGGGTTGAGACGGATCATCGGCTCGCCTTCGAGCCCCTCGAAGGGCGCCGCGTCGCGGAAGTCGAAATCAATCTCGTGCTGATCAACGACCTGGAACAGGATGGCGTCGTGCCGGCGGTGTCGGATGCGGGCCAGCGCGGCGCGGATGCGCTCGGGGTCATCGAAGAAGTCGCTGACGATCGCGATGAGCCTGCGGTTGGTGAGCTTGGCGAGGGCCTGATCGACCGAACGCGCGATGTCGGTCGGCGCGTCGATGGCGTGCGTCGAGAGCGCGCCCACGATCTGACGCCATTGGCCCTGCGCGTTGGAGGGCTTGACCATCGCGCGGATCGAGTCCGCGTACACGATCAGCCCCGCGCGGTCGCCCTGCTTGAGCGCGACGTAGCTCAGCGCCGCGGCGATGGCGGTGGCGTGGTCGAACTTGGACCAGTGCTCGCTGCCGGCCGGGCTGAGCTTCTGCCCGACGCCGCTGGCCTCGGCGAACATCCGCGAGCCGTACCGCATGGAGCCCGAGGAATCGACCATGACCATGAGGTCGAGGGAGGTCTCCTGCTCGTACTGCTTGAGGTGGAGCTTGTCGGTGCGCGCGAAGACTTTCCAGTCGAGGTAGCGGAGGTCGTCGCCGGCGACGTAGGGACGGTGCTGGGCGAACTCGACGGAGAAGCCGTGGTGGGGCGAGCGGTGCATGCCGCTCATGACGCCCTCGACGATGTGCTTGGCGCGGATCTCGAATGATTTGAGGCGAGCGAGGGTTTGGGGGTGGAGGTACAGCGTGGCGTCGATGTGGGCGTCGCCGGGGGGGTTGGCGGCGGCGCCGGGGCGGGGTTTCTGGGGGGAGGTGGGCATCGGAGAATAGAGTGTACCGGCGAGGAACGAATCACCTGTTTCCACTGCGCCGTCCTGATCCGAACCGAGTTGAAGTAGCGACAACCGATCGACGGCCAACGCAGTCAGTTCGTCACCGCATCCAGACGCTTCTTGTCGGCCGCTGAGCCGCCTTCGACGCTGATCTCTTGCAGCAGGGCGGTGATGACGTCGTCGGTGGTTACGCCGTCGGCTTCGGCGTTGAAGTTCGTGATCAGGCGGTGACGCAGCACCGGCATCGCGACGGCGCGGATGTGCTCGGGGGCGACGTGGGTTGAGCCAGTGAGGATCGCGTGGGCCTTGGCGCCGAGGATCAGGTTCTGGCTGGCGCGCGGGCCGGCGCCCCAGGCGAGGTAGTCCTGGACGATCTGCGGCTTCGGGTTCTCGTTGGTGTGCTCCTTGATCCTGGTCGCCCGCACCAGGCGCAGGGCGTATTCGATGACGTGATCGGCGACGGGGGTCTGGCGGATCAGATCCTGGACGCGGAGGACGTCCTCGCCGGTCAGCACCGTCGAGACGCTTGTCTCTTCCTTGACGGTGGTCCGGCGGATGATCTCGAGCTCTTCCGATTCGGTCGGGTAGTCGATCTTGATGTTGAACATGAAGCGGTCGAGCTGCGCTTCGGGGAGGGGATAGGTGCCCTCCTGCTCGATCGGGTTCTGCGTCGCGAGGACGAAGAAGGGCCGCGGGAGCTTGTGCTGCATCCCCCCGGTGGTGACCTGCCGCTCCTGCATCGCTTCGAGGAGGGCGGCCTGTGTCTTGGGGGGCGTGCGGTTGATCTCGTCGGCGAGAATCACGTTGGCGAAAATGGGCCCTTTGACGAATCTGAGCTCGCGGACGCCGGTGGTCTTGTCCTCCTCGATGACCTCGGTGCTGGTGATGTCGCTGGGCATCAGGTCGGGGGTGAACTGGATCCGGCTGAACCCGAGCGAGAGCGTCCGGGCGAGGGTCGAGATCAGCAGGGTCTTGGCCAGCCCCGGCACCCCCACGACCAGCGCATGACCCCGGCAGAACATCGAGATCAGGAGCTGTTCGACGACCTCGTCCTGGCCCACGATGACCTTGGCGGTCTCGACGCGGAGCTTCTCGAACGCCTCGCGGACCTGGGCGACTGCCTCGTCCGGGTTTGTGGACTGTGATGCGGGTTGGGAGGCGAGGGGATCGGGCATTGTGGGATTCTCGGGGAAATCTCGGGATTCGCAGGACCAATCCCGAGCGTTGGGTGAGCGTCGGGGGCGCCGGATCATACCGGCGAGACAACGTGAAGTTCGGCCAGATCGCGGGGCGCCTTGCGTCCTTCGGTGCCGCCGGGGCTCTTCCTTCTAGAAGAAGATCAATCTGTCATCATCACCGTAGCAACGGGTGTCGGTGTGTGGAAAACTGCGGTACGGGCACTATAACAGGCTGTAAAACAGATAGTTGCGATGCGGATATACACATGGACAACCTGTCGTTTTGGTGTCGGTTGGGCGGGCGATCTGACGCCCGGCGTCGCCACCACGGGCTGTCGTTTGTCGGGTTGGCGCTGGGAGGGCCCGGCAGGCGAGCGCCGGCGACAGGCTTTGCACCGGCAGGGAACCGGATTGTGGGTCATCGGAAGCGCTGAGCCCGGGTGACCCGATGTGGGTGTCGTGGGGATGAAGTGGTGACAATATGGTGACGACGTGGCGCCGGGGGGGCTTGATGAAGCTCTTGCGTGGCGGCGGCGCGCCTCTGGCCGGCGCAGCGAGGTGGCCTTGATTCGCCACAGGTGGCGCATTTGCGCGGGCTCAGGCGGATTGAGCGGGCTCATCCGACGAGAGCTGGCCGCGGATGTGATCGATTGCGGCCGCGAGGTGTTTGTTGGTTTCCCGGCGTTTGGCGATGGCGCGGACGGCGTGGAGGACCGTGGTGTGGTCCCGGCCGCCGAAGTAGCCGCCGATCTCTTCGAGTGAGAAGCGGGTGTATTCGCGGGCGAAGTACATGCACACCTGCCGGGGCTCTGCGATGGAGCGTTGCCGGCGTTTGGACTGGAGGGCGGCGAGTGTGACGTCGAAGTGGGCCATGACGGCCTCGACGATTGCCTGGATGGTCACGCCGGCGCCGGGAAGCGGTTGTTTGGCGGGGGAGACGCCCAGCGCGGACCTGGCGAGTTTCAGGTCGATGTTCTGATGATCGACGGAGGCCTGGACCTGGATGCGGGTGATGGCGCCCTCGAGCTCGCGGACGTTGGAATCGACCCGGGAAGCGATGAACGCGGTGACATCGTCGGGCACGTTGGCGCCGCGCATCTTGGCTTTGTTGCGGACGATCTGCATCCTGGTTTCGTAGTCGGGCGGATCGATGGGGACGACGAGGCCGCACTGGAATCTGCTGACGAGCCGTTTTTCGAGTTTGTCGATATCCGAGGGGAGGGTGTCAGAGGAGAGGATGATCTGCTTCTGGGCTTGCTGGAGGGCGTTGAAGGTGTGGAAGAACTCTTCCTGGGATTGCCCGAGTTTGGTGAGGAACTGGATGTCATCGATGACGAGAGCGTCCACGTCGCGGAAGCGATGGCGGAACTGGTTCATCTCGCCGGCGTCGATGGCCTCGTAGTAGCGATTGACGAATCCTTCGCAGGAGATGTAAAGGATTGTGGCGTTGGGGTTTGATTCGATCAGGCGCTGGCAGACGGCTTGGAGGAGGTGGGTCTTGCCCAGCCCGACGCCGCCGTGGACGTACATCGGGTTGTAGATCAGCCCTGGTTTCTCGCAGATCGCCATCGCCGCGGCGTGTGCGAGGCGGTTGTTAGGCCCCTGGACGAAGGAATCAAAGGTGTAGTCTGCGTTGAGGACGAGGTCGTCGCCGGCGCGTTTGGAGCTGTGGGACATCGCCGGTCGGCGCGGACCGGTGGTCTTCACGGCGCCGTTCCGGTTGTCGCCGGGGTCCTTGGAAGCGACGGGCGGGTCGGCTGTGGCAGTCCCGGTGTCGGCGCTGACCTTCGCCGAAGTCTTTGTCTTTCTTACAGTTGCGGCGATGTCCTCGGGTCCGAGGAAACGGACGGAGACGAGGTGGCCGGTGACGTGCTGGAAGGCGTCGTTGAAGGCGTCGACGCACTTGCCGGTGAGATAATCGCGGTGGGCGGTCTGTTTGGCGCACAGATCCATGGCGCCGCCATGGATTCCCAGTGGGACGATGTCCTCGAACCACTTCCTGCAGAGTGCTGGGGTGTTCTCGCGGAGGTGCGATAGAACAGCCGTCCAGATCTTTCGATCCGACTCGGACATTTGGCCTTGGCCTTTCGGAAACGCGCCTGCGGCGCGGTAGCGACTGAACAGAAGAATACGAAAACAGATGGCGCTGTCCGGACCGGGCGTCGCAAGTCGAGGTCTTCTCACGAAGGCTCGTGCGGCGTCACGCAGGTCCCACCAGGGCAGTGCACAACGTGGTCAAGGTACGACTGCGTCCACAGGCTGTCAACCAAAAACGTGGCGCTCTTGTGCGCTGCTTTTCGCTTGACTTTACGGGGTGATCGGCGCAGCGGCCTGGGCCTCGGCCTCGGCGAGTTGCCGGTCGTAACGCGTGCGGTTTTCCCTGAAATCCATGAGGAACTGCACGCGGTCGAGGTCGTTGCGGTTGGTGATCACCTCGCGGAGACGCTTGCGCGCAAAGCTCATGTTCGTGCGCCGCGAGACGTGCGTCAGCACGAGCATTTCCGTCTCGAGCACGGGGAGCCACTCGGCTATGTCGTCGATGTGGATGTGCTTGCCGACGACGGCGCGCTCCTTGTGGTCGGGTTCGAGGAATGTGCATTCACAGATGACGATCTTGGCGGTGCGCACGTCGTCGCGCACCAGCCACGGGCCCGGGAGCGTGTCGCCCAGGAACGCGACGAGCGGGATGTCGAGGATGCGGGTGATCTCCTCGCCGCGGTCCTTGAGTTCGCACAGTTTTTCCTGCGGTAAACCGGCGTATTCCTCTTTGAGCTTGCTGCGTTTTTCGATGACGGAGTAGCCCATGGAAGGCGAGGTGTGGTCGGTGTGGAAGCCGCGGAGGACGACGTTGTTTTTGATCTTGATTTCCTGCTCTGGCTCGATGGTGGTCAGCTCGAAGGGCGTGACCTGTCCTTCGAGATCATTGAACCCGGCGAGCATGCGCTTGACGGCGCCGGCGATGCGCGAATCGCAGATGATGGAGGCATCGCCCATGCCCTGGAACCGGCGCTGGGAGATGTAGTACGCGAGGCCCCCGATGTGGTCCATGTGGCCGTGGCTGATCGCGACGTGCTTGCTCGAAAGCGCCGAGCGCGTGCAGGCGCCCATGTCGAAACAGATGTCGAGTTCGGGGACCTGGATGCAGGTGGATTCACCGGCGACGGAGACGCCCTGGACACGGAACGGCGGGTGGAACAGGAAGCCGAGGGAGCCCTCGCGGGGCGGTGGCTTGGGGATCATGTCGAAGCTCCAGAGCGGGGTTTTCACCCCGGCGGGGAACGGGTGTCAGAACAAAGCGTTGGTTGCAGATGGATGATACGCCAGCGGGCGATGAGGGACGAGGGCGGATGGCAACGCAGCGCCACGGCAATCAACAAGAGCCCCTCTCCCCGGCCCTCTCCCAGAGGGAGAGGGAGGCAGAGCATCCCGGGCATTGACCCTGGGATTGAGTAGGTCGTTAGTCTTGTGGTGTGAACAGCGAAGACATGACACCGGAAGTTGGCGCGGAGGGCAGTGCGCTGGCGGAGCCTCAGGCCGAGCGATCGGTCTGGGAGGACATCCGCGAGGCGGGCCCGGCGGGACCCCTGGCGCTGCTTTCGATGCTCCTTCCGGCGATTGGCGGGTTTGTGCTGCTGGCGCGGATTGACCCCGTCGCCGAGTGGCTGCACGCCCACGAAGGATCGGGGATCGTGATTTACGCGGCCGCGTTCGCCGTGCTGTCGGGGCTGGCGGTGTTGCCGACGTATGCGCAGGCGGCGCTGGGCGGCTGGGCGTTCGGGCTCACCGCCGGGCTGCCCGCGGCGCTTGTCGGGATCGTTGGCGGCGCGCTGATCGGACGAGTGATCGCGTCGCGGGCGGCGTCGAAGAACGTGATGGCGATGATCGATGAGCGACCGGCGTGGGCGGCGGTTCGCGCGGCGCTGGTCGAGCGCGGGTGGTGGCGGACGCTCGGGCTGGTGACGCTGATCCGGCTGCCGCCCAACTCGCCGTTCGCGCTGACGAACCTGGCGCTGGGGGTGACGCGGGTCCCGGTGGTGACGGTGCTGATCGCGACCGCGGCAGGGCTGGCGCCGAGGACGGCGCTGGCGGTGTACCTGGCGTCGGGCGTGCAGGAGCAGTTCGCGGCGGAGAAACCGCCGAAGCTGGCGATGTTCATCGTCTCAGCGGTGCTGACGGTGATCATCGTGGTGGTGATCGGGAAGATCGCGCAGAATGCGATGGCGAAGATCGTTACGGCTGATAGCGCAGAACAGGAAGGGACGGGTTGAATCATGAGCGATGCAGAGCAATCACACGGTGAGTTGAGCGAGGCGGAGGTGCGGAAAGTCGCGAAGTTGTCGCGGCTGGAACTGACCGACGCGGAGATCGCGCAGAGCGCGGGGCGGTTGACGGCGGTGCTGGGGTATGTCGATCGGTTGCGCGAGCTGGATGTTGATGGGGTTGAGCCGCTGGCGCACCCGATCGAGGACTCGAACCGGCTGGACGAGGACGTCCCGGTGAAGGGATTGCCGACCTCGGCGCTCAAGAACATGGCGCCGGCGACGGAGGGGGACTTTGTGAGGGTGCCCAAAGTGATCGATGATGGCGGCGGGGCCTGAAAAGGGAAGTGGGGCGGCAGACCAATCCTGCCGGGCGCTGCGGGCTCGTCTCGCTACATTGTTGTGATGAGCAAACCCTGCGGCACACTGGTTGAGATTCGGGACGCGATCCGTTCGGGGACGGTGTCCTCGGAGGATGCGGTCCGCGGTTGTCTGGATCGGATCGAGGAGCTGGACGGGACGATCCAT
>Ga0114931_10000719_pt1 | contig 41110 bp, 58 predicted proteins | sample 2SBtaG_FD_89579 | JGI IMG/M metagenome (GOLD analysis project Ga0114931, IMG submission 89579) | Deep subsurface microbial communities from Kolumbo volcano to uncover new lineages of life (NeLLi) - 2SBTROV14_V59a metaG | ecosystem: Environmental > Aquatic > Marine > Volcanic | place: Kolumbo... | reverse complement strand
TGGTGCACCAGCATGCGCCGATATTCCTGGCGCACCTCCTCGGCGCTGATGGCGTCGCCGTCGATGGCAATCTCGGCGATATAGCTGTTGTCCGGCCAGTATCGCGACTCGAGGATTCCCATAGAGCCGACAAGCAGCGGACCACCCGAACCCTCGCGGATAAACGCCGCGGTCTCGGTGTGTGGGCCGCTCGCCAGCTCGCCGCCGACGTAGAAGTACACGTAGGCAAGGCTCTGACTCACCCACTCGCGCACGGCAACGACGACAACCTCGTCGCCCGTGTAGGGGAGCGAGTCGCTTTCGACGACCGTGTCGTCGTAGCTCGAGCCGTTGTAATCGTCCCAGCGCATGCGCAGCGTTATGCTCGTCGCGCTCACACGCTTGACCTCGAGGCCGTACAGGCGGCGCTGAGTATCACTGCCCGTGCCGGCGCCGCGCTGAACCACTGTCGCGATCTCGCCGTTGCTGGCATCGGCAATCGAGTACCTGAACGCGGCACGAATCGAGCAGTTGCGTCGCAGCTGAAGCGATCCGGCGACCTCCTCGGCAGCCTGGCCGATGGTCGCGTCGCCAAACGCTCGCGCGCGCCCCCGTTCGGCCTCGACGATCGCCGGCAAAAAGATGCTGTTGCCGTCGTCTCCCTGCAGGGCCTTGCTGTGTTCGAGCATGTCTACCGGCCATACCGTATCGGCGACCTCGTCGAACGGAAACAGGCAGACGGTCTCGTCGCGCACATCGAATCCGTAGCGCCGCATCGAGCTAGCTCCAATCCCGGCGAACGACTACCCAGCCGGCGATCAGGTGGTCGATAGAATCGTCGCTCGGATACGGGTAGTCGGTAGCCTGTACGTTGAATGTCGGGGTCACCATGGTCACGTCGAGCACGCCGTCGATCTGGTCGATCGCGGCGCGCACCGCGTTGACGCGAAGGTTGCCCTCCCAGTCGCCGTATGAACTGCCGTCTGGGTTTGCCGGGCCGAGCGTATCGAACAGCGCCAGCACGGCATCGCGCGCGGCCGCCGTGAATGCGGCACCGCTGTAACACTCGGTGCCGCCTGCCGGCACCACGAGTAGATCGCTGCTCAGGATCACCGCATCAGTGGAACTGAGCGCCTCGATAGTGTACTCGGTGCCATCGAGGTCAAACGCGAGACGGTCGCCGGCTGCCATGTCGGCCGGGCGGTCTGCGCCGAACGTAACGATTCGCGTGCCGGCATCGTAGGCCGAAAACGTCGGCGGGGTCGAATCGTCCCAGTCCCATTCATATGACGACAGTGGCTTGACGACCGCCTCGACGTTGACCGCGGTCTGCGTGACCTCGAGTATTCGGTGTACGCTCAGGATCGGCCGCAGTCCGAGCAGGTACGCGTCCACCTCGGCGCGCTCAGTGGCACCGAGCAGGCGCGCTGATCCCGAGCCGGCCTTGAGCGCTGCGACGTCGAGCGTGCCGAGTCCGCGGCGGTGCCGATAGATGTAGGCAGACTCGACATACGGCGCCGACTCAATCGCCCAGTGTTCCCAGTCGTTGCGGTTGCCGCCGGCGTTGCCCTCGGCGATCCGCGCCGCCAGTCGCGCAGATGCGGCCTCGTCGAGCTCGGCGTCGCGGCCGTCGCGGAGCTCGAGGACCAGGCTTGCGGTATCGTCGAGGTCGGTCGGCACCGAGTCCCAGCGCAGCTCTTCGCCGACCTCAAGATTTGTCTGCGCGCCGGTGCTCGTCGCAGCGATGTCGACGTCGAGGTAACCGCCGGATGGGATCGTCCCGCTCGAACGGGTCTCGAACGTCAGCCCGCTGGCCACGTGCGTGAGCGATCGGTCGCTGGGCACGGTGGCGCCCGAGGTCCCAGTCACCCGCCACGCTGCGGACCGCGCCGCGCCCACGGCGCCGCGCCGCGGGATGCCGAACAGGTTGAGCCAACGGTCGAGGGCCTCCTCGCGTGCCGTGTCGGGCATCGCGTCGGCGCCGTTGAGGTATAGCTGGTAGTGTCCGTCGGCCAGTGAAAGCGCACGGGCGCGCGCAAGGCGCCGCAGCGCGGAGTGCTTGTTGTAGTTCGCTCGCGAGTCCTTGCCTTTGTGCGCCGCGACGAAAAAGTCGGTGATGTTGTCGACGCTGGGGATCTCGTACGGCATCAGGCCACCTCGCCGAACTCTTCGAGCACCGCGACGTCGGCGACGTCAAGGTGCAGCAGATCTGTCATCGTGCTCACGACAACAAAGCGGTTGTCGCCGTCCTTGTCGATTGTAACCTGCACGTCGGCGATGACGCCGGCGTGCTCGAGCACCGCATAGCACTCGCGATAACTTTGCGCCTCGCGCTCCATGGCGAGCTTGCCGGCCAGGCCGCTGCCATCCTTGCGCCGGCCCGCCGTCGGGTCACCGGCCCATGCGCCGAGCGTGTCATGCTCCTGGTGGCGGACCATCGACGCAGCCGTCTCGGTCGTCACGTAGCCGCCGGCGCCGTCGTCGGTCAGGTCGCCGTCGTCGTCAAAAAGTAGATCCCAGGCCACACAGCGAGCGTAGGCGTGCGCTGTGGCTACTCGGATTCGATGTGGGCTGTACCAACCGGCGCGGTCACGCTCGGGTTCCCGGTCGTGAACGCGCTTCCTCCTGACCCGGGGATGTACGCATGACTATGGCCGTTCAGGTCGTCGCGTACGTGCTGTACGTCCTCGAGCGTCGCCAAGGCCTTGGTCGTGCCTCCTTTGGTCATGATGTACAACTTTCGACCGGACGCCACCGTGATATACACGTCGCCGTCGGCGGTGATGAACACGCGAGCAAGACCGCTGGAGTTGAACAGCGCCTGTTCGCCGTCGGCGATGTCTCCGTGCTCGGCGACGTAGCGTAGTCGCGCCGCCTCGTTGCGGTGCGCGACCGCGACGCGGTGTTCGGCCGACCCGCCGACCGACAGCAAGACGCTTTCGGCGCCGTCGCTGGCACCGGGCTTGGCGTACACGTACATCGGTCCGAATTCGTCGACCGGCTCGCCGGCGCCCTCGAACGTGCCGTCGTCCTGCTGGTAGCCTTCGGTGGTCGCCTGGCCGTCGGCGATCTCCACGAGCAGCACGCGGCGCACCGCATCGAGAACCATCGTCCATAGTTCACCACCCTCACGGCGCAGCGTTTCGGCGTCCTCTCTCATAGCGTCAAGATACTCCACCACCTCTCATAGCGTAAAGATGCTCCCCCACGGCTTGAGCCGCAGCGTGGTGCGCGTGCCCTCGCGCGAGTGCTCGAGGTTGGTCGCCACCACGATGTAGTCGTCATCGATGCCCGTCGCTTCGTCGATGACGTGCGCCAGGGTGTCGATCGCAAAGATGGTCGCCCGACTGCTGTTGTACATTTGCGCATGTCCCGGCGCCATGACCTCGAGCTCGCGGTAGGATAGTTCGCGGCGCAACAGTTCGCGCTCGCCCCGCTCGGCGGCGCGCTCGGGACTGCGGATCGAGTTGTCGGTGATGACCAGCTCTTTGCGGCGCAGGAACGCGTCACCGGTGCCGTCGATCGTGTTGTCTGGGTTGGCGTAGATGGTCTTTCGGATGCGCCGGTCGCGGGCCTTTGTGGTGCGCGTGCCGACGGCGGCGCCGACGACCGTGTACATCGAGTACATCTCGCCCACATCTTCGGTCACGTTGATCGCACAGTTACTCTGCCGCTCGTCGAACGCATCGATGAACTGGTATTGTGGTTCCTGCTCGTAGGCAGGGACGCCGATGAAGAGCGCATCGCCCGCGCCCGTCGACCAGGCGAGCAGACGTGCCTCCCGAAAAATCGTGGTGAGCGCATCCCAGCGCTTTTGTCCGGGCCGCACACGCCGCGGCACGCGACTGCGGCCGTCGAGGATCCCGGGCTGCGTGACGACCGGCTTGCCGTACACGATTGTCACCTTGGCCTGCTCGCCGGAGACGCGTTGGATGTGCTGTCGTGCGCGCGGGTTGCCCTTGAACTTGTCCCAGATCGGCGATGACCCGGACACGGGCTCTTTGTAGGTTCTGCTCTGCGGGGTCGAGCCACCGCGCAGCAGGCGGCGGTTGTCGGTGTTGACCAGCGTGACGTGCGAAAACGGGGCCCCGGGCCGGTCGGCGCCGATGATCTTTTTGACTAGTCCGACCAGGTGCAAGCCGCCGAACGAAAACGACGGCGCCGACTCGTCGACCAGGCGTCCGGTCTTGTCGCGCCCGGTCACTTCGATCGTGCGGCCCTGGCGGCCCGAGCGCTTGCGCCGCTGGTCGATGTACCCCGTGATGAGCCGCGTCTTGTCGATGTAGACGCCGACTTCGGCGTCAGTGCGCAGCCGGGCCCACGCCTCGCGGGTGAACTGCGTCGACAGGCTGAAGCTGTCCGCAGGCTGCAGCATGTCGATCGAGATGCGGTAGGACCCCCACGCCGGAAACCGCTTACCCTCGACCTCGATGGCGACCTCGTGATCGTACAGCATCAGTGCACCACGAGCGCATACGCGCGCAGGGTGGTCCCGGCCGGAACAAGCGCTGGCGTGCGCAAACCAGGGTTCAGATCGAGTAGCTCGACGAGCCGGGCGTCGGCCTGCGCGGCGCCGTAGAAGTTCGCCGCGATGGTCCGTAGCGGCTGGGCGGCCGTGACCTCGAGGCTGATCACGCGCGAGCTCGACGAGCTGTAGGCCTCGAACGCGCGGACCAGCTCCCACTGCAGTTCGTGATACGCGCGCGCGATCGGGTACCGCTCGATCGACGTGTATGGATCGGCCGCCAGCATCTCGTCGCTGAGCCGCCGGCGAAGGCGCACCATTTCGAGATACACCTGGCGTGACGACAGCGTCGGATCGTTGCCCCAGCGATCCGCGTCGACGTCGACGTCGGCCAACACCGCCGACTCGGGCGCGCCGGTATCGGACATGGCCGTCTTGACCTGCGTCGCGCGGCCCCGCAGCGATTGCGGGCCGGAGACCGACTTGATCGGGTCGGGCGCAAACACGATCTCGGCCTCGCCGTCTTCGATGAACGTCGCCGAGCAACGGATGACCGGCTGGCCATCCTCGGCCGCTGCGCGGTGCTCGAACCCCTCGACCTTGCAGCGCACCGCGCCCTGGTACGGGTGCACGAGCGTCCGCGTCGCTCCGCTGTCGACGAGCACGTCGAAGGCGGTAAACCGCTGCTCGTAATCGGGCAGTGGCGACGGCTCTCCCGGGTGCGCGTCACGGTCGAGAAAGAGAAACTCGACCTGACAAACCCATGGATCCCGGCCCGTGTCCTCGAGGCTGGCACCGTCGCGTCGGGGGCGTAGATGCTGCGGCACCGTGCGGCCGTGACGCACGGATGCACCGGTCACGTCGATCGCGATGCCGGCCCAGCTGGCTGGATAGCGGAAACCCTGGCTCATCGGCTCGTACCTCGCCGCACTTGCTCTTTGCGGCGCGACTCAACCTTGATGCCCTCGCCGGCGGTGACGTGCACGTGTACGTCGACCGAGTCGCGCTTGCCGATGGGCCCGTCAGTGGGCGCGCTTTCGTTGTTGCTCGTTTCCATGCGATCGATCCGCGCTATGCGCGCGGCTGATTTCTCACCCTGGGCGAACCCGCGCTCGTAGGCGTTGACGTCGCTCGAGCGCTTGAATCCGGGCGCCGAAATGAACGGGCCCGTTTCGGTGATGGCCGAGCCGCGGCCTCGTTCGGCATCGAGAAACCCGCGCTTGTATGACTCGCGACTCGCCTTGTCGATGATGGCCTGGTCTCGTTTCTTTTGCCCGGGGCCCTGGTCGCCGGGCACCAGCGTGAGGGCAGCGATACCGGCCGCGGGAACAAACCGCGAAGCGCCGGCGAGGATGCCGGATGCGGCACCGCCGGCTCCGGCTCCGGCTCCGGCTCCGGCTCCCGCGATCGCACTGCCGGCTGCCGCCGCTTTCGCGGCCGCGGCGATCTTGAACAGCGCCGCGGAGATCTGTAGCAGCTTCGCAACCGCGAACACCGCGATAAATGCCTTGGCGTTGTCGACGACGAACCCGACCACCTTCGCAAGCTTCTCCATGACGGCGGCGAACATCCGAATCCGCTCGGGCGTGAACGCCGACAACATGGCTTCCTTCGCCTCGTTCCACGCCCGCTTGATCCGAAAAGCGGCTTGCTCTCGGCGGTCCTGCACGTCGCTCTCGAGCGACCGCGCATCGCGCGCGCGCTTGGCCATGTCCTCGAACAGCTGCCGGCGCTCACGCAGCTCACGCAGCGCCTTGGCGCCTTCGACGCGACCGAAGACCTTGGCGAGCAGCTGCGGGTCGCGTACGAGCTTCGAGCGCTCCAGGTCGTTCAGGATGTCGCGCAGCGACCGAAAGTGCTTGACGCCGCCTTTGTCCGTGTCGAACACGCGCACGCCGTGCTTGCCGAGCTCGCCGGCCTTCTTCGTCAGCGCGGTGAGCATGCCCTGTAAGCCCGTGGCAGCCTCTGTGGCGTTCGCAAAGCCGGGGGTGATAACTTGCAGGACGGTCGCCAGGTCGGCAGCAGCGCCGACGCCACGGCCCTTGAGGTCCTTGAACGAGCCGGCGATCCGGCGCATCTCGGTGACCATCTGGTTGAGCGGGATCGACCCCTCTTTCCCAGCCGCGGTGATCGACGCCAGGCCGTGCTCGAGGTCCGGCAACGACTTCAGTCCGAACGACTTGTCGAGCGAGAACGCCAGGCCGGCCAGGTCGCGCATCGTCGCGCCGGTCGCCATGTTGGCGCGCGCAAGCACCTTCAGCTTGTCGGCGTAAAAGCCCGCCTTCCCGGTGAGGTTGACGAGCTCGTCGGTGGCGGCGAGCAGCTCGGTTCGGCTGATACCCGTGCTCTTGCTCAAGCTGATCAGCTCCGAGCGGAACTTGGCGATCTCCGAACCGCTGGCGCCCGACTGGATTTGCAGCCGGCCGAGCCTGTCTTCGAACTGTAGGACCTCGCGGCCAAGCAGCGCGAATCCGGCGATGCCGCCACCGATGCCGGCGAACGATACCGCCCGCTTGATCGACCGGCCGACGCCGCTTAGCTTTCGCCTGATCAGCGACTTGGACTTGTCCAGGTCGCGCGCGAGGATCGAGTTGCTCGCGCGCAGAACAATCTCAGCTTCGGCGCGGGATAGACTCACGCCGTTCAGCGTCGCCCTCTGCTGTGGCTACGCTCGGCTGCTTTGCGAGCGCGCTCGACCGCCTCTTGCGTCTCGCACCACAGGATCCACCACTCCCAGACTTGCCAGTCGCTCAGCTGTCGGGCTGGGTCGCCGTAGTAATCGCGTAGCGCGCCAGCGTGCAGGAGTCGAATTTGGACAACGCGGTCGCGTCCTTTTTTTTTATGAGCTCGGCCATCTCGGTGAGCAGCTCGTCGGGCAATGCTCCCGGCGACGTCCGATCGATCTCGTTCTGTAACGCGAGGTACTCGCGGCTGAGCGCCTCGCGCTCCCAGTATTCGACGGTGCGCCGAAACTCGCTGGCGCTGCGGTACAGCCGTTCACTGCGCAGCTCGGGCTGGTCGGGGTCGTATACGCGCAGCGAAAGCGCCAGAATCTGGCGGCCGATTTCGGCCTTCAGGTCATCGAGCGTGAAGTGGTCGACGACTAAACCGATATCGGCGAAGTGCTTGAACGCCGCGGCCTCGGCGAGCAGCATCTCGCCATCCGACAGCGGCACGAGTTGCACCTGCAGATCGGTGCCGGGCCAGCTGAAGACGCGGTGCGCGTCGCGCTGCGCTCGCACTTCGGCGAGCATGACGGCGCCGGCCGACGGCGCCTCGGGCTTGGCGTTCTTGGGTGCGGCCACGGGCTACTCGAGGATCTCGACGATCTTACCGATCTTGATCGCGACCTCTTGCCGCGCGTCGCCCTCGGCGCTGGCGTTGGCGCTGATCGACTCGACTCGACACCGCTGCGCTTTCTCGCGCAGTCCGCCGACGCCGTATTCGAACACGATCTCGAACGACTCTTTGGCGCGCCACAGGCTGAACCAGTTGACCTCGCGCAGCAGCAGCTCGGGCACGTAGGTGAGCGTCGCAGACGGGTCCTCGGGCCCGGTCTGGAACACGCTCGACCGCTGGGTGTTCATCAGGTTCACGCGGTTGACCGGCGCGGTGTACTCCATTTTAGCCGACTCGACATAGCCGAGCTCCTTCTCTCCCTGCGAGTCACTCGACAGGCGAATGGGGATGATGTCTACGACGTCGCGGCCCATGGCAGCTCCTACCCGCCGATGGCGGTGCGCAATGTGGTTACGGTGACCTTCTGATGCAGATTCGGCACCGGCTCGACCGGCTGGCTCAGGACCATGCGGCCCGCGGTCTGGGTGTCCTCTTCGACGACGAGCTCGCTGGCGTGATCCTCGACGTGCTGGATGTACTCGAGCTCCTGGGCCTCGAGGTGCGCCGAATAGACGTCGTCGCGGTAAGCCTTCATGACGCGCGCGCTCATGTTTTTTCCCGAGTACTTCGGGCTGTTGGCGGTGATGTCGACCTGCTTGAGCATGTAGACCAGCGTATTGATGGTCGCATAGTCGCGGACCTTGCCGTACGGGTTGCTGGCGGCGTCCTTGGTGCGCGTGGTGACCAGGCGCTCGATGACGGTCTCGCCGTTGCCGTTCACGCGCAGAGGGGTAACGCCGCCGGCGAGCGCGGTCTCGAGGTCGTCGCTGTCGTACCAGTCGCCCTGAGCATGTGGCGTGCCGATCTCGGACAGCACGAACCCGTCGAAGTTCTTGTTTGGCGCCGTCTGCCCGGCGATGGCGACCGCCGCGCACGCGGTGATCTGGCCGGGCGTCGATTTGCTGTTGAGGTACGACAGCGTCATCAGCGCCTCGTTGTTCGGGTCGAGCGCCGTCGCCGTCGCGATGGCGCTCGTCTCGGCGAGCACCGAAAAGCGCCATCCGCCCTGGCCCGCCGCCCAGGCCAGCGCCATGTGCGCCTTGAGGTCGGTCACGTCGGTCGCGTCGTGGTTGGCGATCGCAACGATGTGTCGGTCGACCGCGAGGATCGCCGCCAGCGAGTTGGTGATGTCGGTGACGCCGGCGCCGTTGGTGTCCTCGCTCGGCGTGATCGACAGCCCCGTCGCGGCCACGTCCTCGACATACAGATTGAGATCGCGGCCGGTGATGCCCTTCCAGCGCACCGTGAGGTTGAGCTCGTTGGCGTAAACGCCGTCCACCGCGGCGGTAATTGGCAGTTCGACCAGGCGCTCGTCGATAGCGGCGAGCATCGCCAGCACGACCGCATCCTGATCATCGCTGGCGGTGACGTTCGCGACGAACCGCTGATCGTTGATCCAGAACACGATCGAGCCGCCGACCGCCGCAGAGCCCGCGCTTACGGTGAACTTCCAGATGCCGGCGGTGCCGCCGGACGGCTCGGCTATGCCGATCGCCCAGATCGGCACGAACAGGCCGAGGCGCTTGGCGGTGCGTAGCGCGATCTTGCACATGATCGTGATCTCGAGGCCGACGCCGAACAGCGTCTCGGCCTGCGTCTCGCTGAAGATCTGATACGGCGTATCGACCGTCGCCGTGCCGCCCGCGTGCGTGCCGATCAACACGACGGGTTGGGTTAGCGTGGCTAGCCCCTGCGTGCCGACGTCGAGGTTGATCTGGCCGAAATGGCCGGTGCGCAAGATGTTGGCGGGTACGCTGTGCGCGATCGTCATTGGCTACTCCTTGGCCTTCTTTGCCTTCTTGGCGGTGGGCTTGGCGCGCGCGAGGGTGGCCTTGGCCTTGCCGCGGTCGCGCAGTTGCTTGCGCACCCATGGGTCGCGCTCGGGTACATCGAGCATCTGGCCCGGCTGCAGCGCAAACGGCTTGGCGCCCGGTGCGGTCTTGATGCGCGACGGGAAATATACCGGCCCGCTGGTCGGTGTGACGGCGATTGTTTTTTCGTTGCGTGGCATCTAGTAGACTTTCTCGCGCTCGGCCAACGGGTTGAGGGGCTCGCCATCCTCGAGGTTGGTTTCGATCCGGTATCCCGATAGTGGTTCGGTGCCGTGATCCAGGTTTGTTTTGCGCACGTCGTGGGTGACATTATAGGTCACGTGTCGGGCTGTGAGATCCGGCAGCTCAAACAGCAGCGTCTCGGCGACGGGCATCAACTGGCCCGCCGTGTCGATGCCGAGGTCCTCGCCGGCGAGCAAGCTGAACACATCCTCCTCGATCAGGTACACGCCCGGGTCACGCAGCACGCTGGCCTGGGCCGCGGCGTCGGCCCGCGTGCGTGCGTGTTGAGCGCGCCCGTGCGCCGATACGAGCAACAGCTCGATCTGAATCTGTTTGGCGAAGCGGCGACGGGTCGTGCCCTGCGCGCTGTAGCGACCATCGCCACCCGCCACCAAAATCCCGGGTACCCCCGACAACGCCGCGCGCACATCGTCCGCGCCCTCGAAGCGGTCGAGCTCGCCATTGTACGCGTCGATCGCCGCCAGGTACTTGGTTGGCCGCAGCAGCGCTGACAGCGCAGTAATGACCGCGTCCTCGATCTCTTGTCGCTTGCTGATCGCCATCTACCGCTCGAAATGCTCGACCAGATGTGTGGCGGCCGCGGCGACAACCTTCCGAGTAAGCGCCGTCGAGATCCAGAGAAACTGGCGTTGCGGGATGGTCACGCGCGGGCGGCCCGCTTTGCCGCCGCGCTGGTGCACGCCGGCACCCTTGGCTCGCCGACCGCCACGCCCGGGCTTGCCCGGCACCGTGAAAAGGCGCATGAACGTCGGGCGCAGTTTGATTCGCGCACGCGAGAGCAGCTTGCGTGACAGCACGCGACCGAGCCGACGGCTGTGGCGTTTTTTCAACCGATTGCCGCGCTTGGTGAACTTTTTTCCGATGCCGCCGGCGCGGAGGCGGCGATTGAGCGTGGCGGCACTGGGGCCCGGCCACCTGCCCTTCGGGCCCTGCTGTTTCTTCATGTGCTCGCCCTGATCCTTGCGCAGTGCGCGTCGCATTGCGCGCCACACCGGGCGCAGGTCAGCCCCCGCGACCGTGGCGCGACGAATGGCGCGGTCGAGCTTGCGTAGGTCTATGTGGCTGGCGCCGATCAACAGCCAGCAACATCGAGGGAGAGGGAGAGTTTGTCGTCGGCGCTCATACGAACCCCTTGAACGCCTCGCGACGCGTGCGGTTCGTCGTCGGCTGTTCGCTGCGCGCCTGGCGGTTGCGCGGGCTGCGCGCCGGTGTGGGGCTCACGCCGGGGTCGACCTTGCCGGCGGCCAGGTCGCTGAGCCAGTTGAGGTGTTCTTCGTGCTCGTTTTGCTCGAACTCGCTGATCGTCGCACCGTGCGCGGCGTCGGCCTTGAGCTTGTATACCGTGAGCTTGGCCGTGATGCGCATAAGGACGCGCGGCACCGGGTCGGGCGAGCGCTCGTAACGACAACGCCAGTAGCTGTCGACCATCGCCTCGGCATCGCACAGGTACTCGTCGACGAGCCCGGTGTCCTCGACGCCGTCGGCGTCGTGGTCGGCGATCTGCACAAGCTGCGCGGCGCCGCCTGCAGCGCGCTCAACGTCGGCGCGCACGGCGTAGCGGGGGGTCGGCACCTGCTACCCTCCGCGCTTGCTCGGCGGCGTCAAGAAGTCATCGCCACGGCCGCGCTGCTTGGGGTTGCGCCGCGGCTGGCGCGGCTTGGGGTTGTGGCCCTTCGCGCCGGCGAGAAGCCCCTTGGGTGACACGGGTGCAGACTTGTGGCGGACTGCGGTCGCCGGCGGGGCGGTGGGCCGCTCGTCCCAGCAGTGGACCATGCTGTCGGCGCGCAGCGCTTTGCGCTGGAGCTGCGTTACCTCCATCTCGGTAACGACGGGCGGCGCGTAAACGCGCGCGTTTGGCCGATATAGGGCCGGCCAGTTGGCGCGGCGGTTGCGCGCGCAGACGTACACGGTCACGATCGACTCCATCTTGGCGCGCTCCTCGTCGAGCTCGGCGCGGACGCGGCTCATCGAGTCGTGCTCCATCTTGGCGATGCGCTCCTCGGCGTCTCTGAGCCTCTGCGCGGCCTCTGCGCGAGCCGCGTCGACGAGCGCAGCCGGATCCTCGAGCTGATCTGCCGGGGACACATCACCCTCGACCTTCGCCTGGACCTTCGCCTGGGCCTTCGCCTTCTTCGTCTTGGTCTTTTTCGCCACGTGGGTCTCCAGGGTGATTACCTGGCCCATCATCAGCGGTCGGTGTGGTGCGGCGACTAGCCGCCGCCGGTGGAACCGTAGATCAGCTGAGGCAATCCGTAGTAGGCGTAGTCGCGCGAATCGGCCCCGACGTACATTTCCTTGGTCTTGAAGACGTCGATATCGCTGAACCCGAGCTGGATCGTCTGCCGCTTGTAGATGCCGATAGGCTTGGCGCGTCGGCTCAGGTCGGCCAGGTACCAGTAGTTGGCGTACGCGCCGATGAGCGACTCGGACAGCAGAAGGTTGAGCTTCAGGTTGCCGGTGACGTTGGTGACCTGCACGTTGGCGCCATCGTTGATGAGGTCGGCGCCCAGGGCCTGCATCGCGGTCCGCGCCAGGCTGGGCCCGACGACGAGCGTATTGGGCCGGATGCGCAGCGGGCGCTCGAACTCGTCTTTCTGGCTGGCCATCGCCTCCCACAGCGTCCAGAGCGCGTCGTAGGAAAACACCGCGGTGCTGGTGTTGTCCCACGCCGAGCCCTCGCCCTCCTGGTGCGTCGCACTGAACAGCGGCTTGCCGTCGTAGCACAGGCCGAAGGGGCTTGAGGCGGACCACCCGTTGTTGAGCGCGTCGACGGTGAGCTCGCCGTAGTGCAGCTTCGCCGCCGACCCCATGTCGCCCATCATGTCGCTGTAGGCGCCAAGGTTGTCGTCCATGATGTCGTTGACGTTGGCGCGCTCGGACGTCTCGAAGTCGTGCGCGGTGCACTGCACGTTCTCAGCGCGCTTCTCGGCCAGCTGGCGCTGGTCGGTCCACTCGCGCATCGACCGCGACAAACTGAACATCTTGACGTCGACCGTCGGCGTGTTGCCGGTCTGCTCGCTCGCGAGGACGACGAGCGGATCCTCGGTGAGCGTGAACGCCTTGCTGAAGGCCGTCGAAAACGCGACCTGCGCGTTTTCGATCTTGACCTGGTTTGCGATTTGTCCGCCGATTGGCATTGCTGTCTCCCTGCTAGGTTCCTGCGCTCACCGCGCGCTTACAGCGGCACCGCGATCGCGGTGAACTGAACTTTTCCGGCCTCCGAGCCCCCGGTGCCGTTGGTGACCGTCACGTCGAGCGACTCGCCCGCGGGCAGCACGCCCTGTAAAATCCTGATTCCGCTCACGTCGGCCTGCGCGCCGGCGTTGAACACGCCGAGCGCGTCGGCGGCGGTCACCGACCCAACCTCATAGGTCGGGGTCGTCGTGGTCCCCGCGAGCGTCTCGGTCACCTTGGCGACGCACAGCACGGAGCGGTCGTACGGCGCCGCGGCCACGAGCTCGTTGACCCCGACGTCGTCGGCGTGGTCGTAGATGGCCTGGGCGACACCGGACGCGAGCGAGTCTTCTTTGTCCCGCAGCGTGATGAAGTAGTGGCCATCCTCGATCGAGTGCAGCCGACCGACCGGGATCTTGTTTGTGACGCCGGCCGCCTTGACGACGGTGTTGTCGTCGAGCGCGTACACGGTGCGATCGCGGTCGGTCGCGTCGATGGCGCTGCCGCCGCTGGTGGCGATCGATACCACGCCCTTTTGGCCGCGGACGTTGATGTCACCGGCGGCCCCGCCGGTGTTGTCGGCCTGCTCGAGGGCGACGAGTACCGACTTGGGCTTGCCGGCGGCGACGGCCGCGGTGTCAGCCAGGGGGATGGCGTTGCCCGACGCATCGAGCACGAACATCGCGCCTTTGTAAATCGTGTCGTCCGCAGCGACGGGGCACGACACGATGACGCCTGGTTCTTTCCAGCGTCGGGCCGTGGTGTCTTTGGCGAGTGCGGTCATGGTCGTCTCCTACGCGTCGAACGCGGTTCCGTTGACGGGGTTGAATTGGGCGAAGTCGTCGGCGCTCACGCCGAGCTGCTTGCAGGCCTTCCTGAGGCCCGGGTTGCTGTCGTACGACAGGGCCGCGGGATTGGCCGGGTCGCCGGTCGGCTCGGGCGTATGTACCGGCGGGCCGTCGGCCGGGGTGTACGGCGATTTGGCCTCGAGCAGCCCTTCGACGAAGTCGTACTGTGTGGCCGCGAGCTCGCGGAGCTGCACATCTTCGGGGTGACGGACCTTGTTGCCGTCGCCGTCGCGCGCGACCGGAAACTTGTTCACGTGCTTGGCGAACAGCTGGTCGATCTCGGCGGCGCGTGCCTTGTCGGCCGAGGCCGCGGCCGCGGCCTCGGCGGCCTCTTTGGCGGTGCGCAGCTGAGCGGCCTCGCTGGCAGCGGCGTCGAGCTGGCCCTGCTTGGCCTTGATGGCGGCTTCGATGTCATCGGCCGTCGCGTCTTCGGACAGACCCAGGGACTTGGCGATTGCTTTGAGCGACATGCTGTCATCCTCCGTGGTGGGTGTGGCGCAAGGCAGGTTTGCCGCGTTCAGCGATGCGCGAATCCCCTCGATACCGGTGCCGTCGACGGCCGGGTCGCTTACCCCCGACGCCTCGCGGCCCCTGGCCACCGTGTAGATCCACTCCGCGCGGATCGTCTTTTTCTGCCGCTCGACCAGGTCGCCCGGCCAGTGGTAGCACTCGGTGAGGATCGCCGAGTCGCACGCCGAGCAAATGATCGTCTCGCGTCCGCCGTGCACCCACGCGATGCTGAACCGGTCGAGGTTGCCCTCGAGCACGGCCACCACCGCCCACTGCGCGGTCACGCGGCCCGTCAGGTGGAACTCGCCGCCGCCGCGGATGCGCTTGTAGCGGGCGCCGATGACGGTTCCGGCGCGCGCGTCGATGTTGTGCGTGTTGTGGTCGCGTAGAAGCGGCAACCCCTCAAACGATGCGCACACGTCGGCGAGGATATCCGCGGCGAAGCGGGTGTAATTGGCGTTGCTCTGCCCGCGCTGCTGGCGGTACGCGACAAACGATATATCGAGCTCGACTACCTCGCCGGCGCGCGCCATGGCGAGCAGCTCGGTGCGCTTTTCGTCGTCGGCTGCCAGGGAGAACGCGCTACCGCCCGAGGTGGCGCGCAGCTCGCCCGCGTCGACATGGTGCGCCGCCGAGCGGCAAATGCTGTCGGGGATCTCGTATGTCGGTTGCGTCACGCGTCAACGCTGAGGCAACGCTGTGATCCGCCTACTTGTCCGGCGAGGCCGCCAACGTGTCGGCCTCGTTCGCCGGCGGCCGTAGTCCGCTCTCGGCGTACAGCTGCGACTTGGACAAGGGCAGCCCCATCGCGTGGTACATCTGGCGCACGCGCACGCGCTTTTCGGGATCGGCCTCCTGCTCGAGCTCGACCTTGAGCTCGGGCAGCCTGGCCTCGGTCAAGCCGTTGTAGTGGCGCATCGGCCCAAACACGCAGCGTTGCAGCGCCGATTGCACAAGCTGCTGCATGTCCGCCAGGATCAAGTGGAACTCGCGGTTGGCGTGGATGTCGGCCTGGGCGTAGCTGCCCTTGCTGCCGGTCTCCATGTTCAGCGTCGCGCCGGTGAACAGCTTGCTAATCTCGAGGTTGGCTTCGTGCACGATGCCCGCGTGCAGGTTGTTCGAGTCGCCGCCGCGCTGGGCCTCGTTGATGTCGATTTCGGCATGCTTGCTATGCACCGCATAGCCGTCGTCGCCGAGGTTCTCGACCGCGTCGGTGAGCACGTCGTAGTCATTCTCATCGCCATCGGGGTCGTACTTGCCGACGACGAGCGGCAGCCCGAAGCGCTCGGCATAGATGACCCAGTCGCGCCACGACCAGCGCTTGTATAGCGAGTACCACGTGGCGGTACGCATCAGGCCGGCGCGCGCAAGGACCTGGGTGAACGGCGTCGAGTTGACGCTCCACCACCACAGGCCCGGATCGAGCGGGATGCCCGACATGTCGGCCAGGTCGCTGACATAGCGCGGCTCGCCGTACGCGTCGAACGCGAAGCGATTGAAGGGAACCTGCGTAAACCAGACCGGAATGATGTCGCCGTCTACGAGCCGCCAGTGGATCTCGGAGCCCGCGAAACCGATGGCGCGCGCGGCAAGGCTCATGCCCAGCGCATCGAGGAAATTGGTGTCCTTGAGCGCGCCGTGGCAGATCTCTGCGAGCACCTCGGTCTGCCGATCGTTGCCGGGTCCGCCCTGGCCCGGGATGACCGACCACGGCTTGCCGACGATCGTGAGCAGACGCGACTCGATGGCGGCGCGTAGGTGCCCGTCCATCTCGATGACGTCGGTGAACATGTCGCACTGGTCGCGCGACCAGCCGCGCTCGGCGCGGCCGTAGACCGCGATCACCGTTTCCGGGTTGAGGTCGTGGCCCGGGTGGTTGATGATCGCCATGTCCCGCAGCGCGCTGGCGGTGATGCCGCGCGGCGGCGCCAGGGGCAGGGGCAGCGGCGGCGCGTTGTACAGCCGCGCCATGCGCCCACGCGGCTGCCGGCCGCCGATGAGTCGGGGCTTCTGTCGATCTGGATACGGCTGGCCGCGTTCGTTGAGGATCATCAAAAGCCCTTCATCTGCCGCGGCCGTCGCCGCTTGCGTAGTGACCTGTAGCCTACCCTCTCGACGTGAACGATCGGCGGATAGCAGCGATGCAGCGGGTAGGACCAGCCGTCCCAGTAGTGGGCCTGCCGTGCGCGCCGATCCGGGACCGCGCTCTTTCTTTTGTACGTGCGCAGCATCTCGACCAGACGCTCGGCCGGTTGCGCCTCGGACGTCCACTGCAGCCCGTTGCGCTTCAAGAACGTCTCGCCCACGTCGGGGTCGATGAAGGCTATGCGCACCCCGTCGGCGTTCTCGAGCAGGCGGTTGGCGTTCTTCATGCGCACGATGAGATCCGGGTTCTTGGTGGTGCCGCGCACCGGCGTGTAGATTCGCTTCCATCCGGCGTTGCGCATGTGCGTAAAGCTGTGACCACCCTTCGTGCGCTCGACGTCCTGAAACTCACCGGACCCGTCGCCGACGATTGCCGTGGCCGACGGGGCTAGACCGAATTCGTACATGGCGTTGCTGAGGTGCTGCTCGTTGCCGTCCTCGACGACAATTAGCGCGTACGTCCACCACAACGGCGTACGCTCATCGTGCGGGTTTTGATACGCGCGGCTGACCGTCGCGATCATCGGCTGTAGCTGGTAGTCCTGCCCGACGATGTCTCGCACACCGCGGCCGAACCCCCAGCGCTGCGCGGCGAGCTCGGTGATATCGCCAAACGTCGGCATCGGGCGCAGGTTCTCGCTCGACCACGCATAGAGCACGGCGCTGCTCGGCTGCTGGCGCTTGCCCTCGATCTCGATCTCGGCGTCGCGCTTGCTCATCGTGCGCTTGATTGACTGGATTTGTTCGTGCGTCACGTGCGGGTTCTGGCTGTAGTGGCAGTGGCACTGCCGCACGGATGGTTCGCGGCCGTCCTTGGCCGCGTCATAGAGCTCGTCGACCCACTCGCCATCTGCGTCGTCGTTGCTCGGGTTGCACGCCAGGATGCACAGGCCGTTGGTATCGCTCAGGCGCATGACCGCCAGCTGCCACGCTAGTTGCTTGACCCGCTGGGCCTCGTTGACGAACGCGGCATCCATGCGGCCCACCTTGACGGACTGCGGATTGCGCGCGCTCATGATCCACGCCTGCGAACCGTGCACGGTCACGTACGATGCGCCGACCTTTTCGAACAGCGTCGGCGGCAGCATTTCGTCCAGCTCTTTTTCGATCTCGGGGTAACGCTCGACCTCGACGTGCTGAATCAGGGGCACGCGTGCGCGCGGCCGCGCGATCAGCTCTGCGACCGTGAGCCACTCGCCGAGCGTAGTCTTGCCGGCGCGCGTGCCGCCGTAGAGCAACAGCGTGTGCCAGTCGACCGTGTGCCCGGCGAGCCTGGCCTCGAGCCGCTCGCGATACAGGTGCACCGCCTCGACCTGGCCGGGGTGCGCCTCGCAACGAATGCACGTGCTCGGGTCGGCGCCGTCCCAGCGGCCGAATTTGCGGTCCCAGACGCCGCCGACGTCGAGCAGCATCTCGCCGGTGTCGCCGTCGACGATTTCGAGGCAGAGGTCGGCGAAGCGGTCTGCGCTACTCCCTCGGAGTCGCCGAGCGAAGACGTCTCGACCGGCCGCGCGTGGCACTGGCTACCTTTCCGTGCAGTTTCTTTCCCCTGATCTGCTTATGCTCGACGTCGAGCAGCGCCTTGACTTGGGCGACCTCCTCGTGCGGCATCGCCGCGTTCATCGCCTTGCCGTACTTGAGCATCAGCTCGCGCCGGGCCTGGTCGGTGAGCTGGTCATCGTTGGCGATCCGGTACGCCTCCTGCGCGTACATGGTCTGCAGCCACAGCGCACGCTCGAGCGGGCCGTTGGGCGGCGGCGGCAGCTCGGGATCCTCGCGCGGCGGCGCGGGCTCGTATTTGATCAGGCGGGGGATGGGTTCAGCCTACAGGTTGACCACGATGCAATTTGGGAGGGCTTAGGGCTGAAGACCTAATCGGACGTCGAAGAGTCTCCGACCTGTGCACGCACTTCGGCCAGCTCGAGCTCGAGCGCGTCCAGCTCCGCGCTAAGCGCGTCCAGTCGCCGCAGCAACCGAGCTCGCCCCACAGCACGGCCCCGTGCATGGCTGGCAGCCTGGGCAATCCACGCAGACCGGTCGCCACCCGTGTGCTCCTCGGCTAGGGCGTCGATGTCCTCTAGGACCGCGGCATCTAGCGAGATGTTTACTCGGATTTTGTCCATTAGCCCACCAGCCCGTCGGCAGCCGACGAAAACGAGAGGGGCTCAGAGAGCCGGTAGGACGCAACCGCATGGGCGCCGTCGTCGTTCTCGGACTCGGCCTCGTTCGCCCACACCAGCACGCGGACGTAGTCGTTTTCGGGGCACTCGAGGATGTACGCCGGGACGGGGTGTAGGGCTTTGATTTCTGCGAGTGTTTTCGTTTGCATTGTCATCATCGTAACCTCCTGATTATAGGCAATCATGGCACTGACCGTTGGCCGCGCAGCATTTGAGCCCGGTGACGGGGCAGGGGTAGCCGCAGTACACCACCGAGTAGGAGCGCTGCTGGCGGGGTTTCGCCGAGGCCGTAGCGCAGATGGCCACGCCGTTGCCGCTCCAGATGACTCTCGTCACGGTGGCGAGCCACGACTTGCCCGACTTGGTGGTGATGCGCACGACCTGACCGAGCTGCGGATTCGCATCCTGCACCTTGGCACCCCAGCTGCCGCTGCGGAGTTTGGTCGGGGTGGCGGAAGTGATTGTCGTCGTCGCTGTGGTCATCGTGTCCTCCGTGGTTTGTGTCCGTGTCATGCTTCTATTATACATACGAATTACGACCCGTCAACACACGAAATGAAATAATCGTACACACACCTGGCTATTCCTGGGTGTCCCCGCTGGCCCGGCCCCTTGCGTGTCGGCCAGTAGCGCCTTGTTGGCGTGGAAGCCAAGGCGCTTGCCCAGGTCGTGGTTCGCAGGACGCCAGACACGTCATCTGCCATTTTTTATGAATTTGGGGACACGAAACTCTCGTTTTTCGGAGCACGAGGCTGTCATGGGGGTACCCCAGGATATTATTATCATTGAGTTTTCTAACCCCCCCCAACATCACGTAATCACTGCGCTTTCTGAAACGTAGGCCTGCACACGGACATCGGTGTCATGCCCCCTTCGTCGCCACGTCGTCGGGGAACACCTGCAGGTCGAGCTCGAGCCGAGTCCCGCTCGTGTCGGCCAGGATGAGCGTCGCCTCCACGTCGTTCGAGTCGGCGTTGACCGCGAATGCCACTACGTTCTCGAGCACGTGCCACCTGCCCTCGATGAGCGCCGAGACCATGGGGTAGCCCTGCTCTGTGTGCAGCTTGATCGATTCGACTTTCATACTCTCCCCACCAGCACCTCGCGGCGTGTCTTGCAGAAGCTACCCCGAAACATCGCTCTGTCCCTTCGCGCGCGGCTTACTGTCTTTGCTCCCCTTGGGTCGCCCGCGCTGGCGACTGGGGAATCGGTGGTCGACGTGGTCCTCGACGAGCTCGGCCGCGTCGGCCGTGATGGTACCGTCGGGGTAGACCAGCTGCGCCGTGATGAGCCGGTCGAGCAGCTCACGGCCGCGCTTGGCGGTGACGCCGGCCAGGTCGTGCAGCCGGTCGCGCTCGTACCAGACGTTGCGCCAGAGCCACGACCAGCGCCCGTACTTGGGCACGCTGCGCGCGTGGGGCTTCCAGCACACCTCCACCATGGTCCACGACTGCAACAGGCGGATCGCGTCCTCGTCGCCCACAACGACGGCGAGCTGGCGCCTGCGCTCTTGGGCGCGGTAGGGCGCCAGCAAAGACCGCAGCTGCTCGGCCTGCTTGGTCGTGGTCGGTCGCGGCTCCTTGGGCGCGCGCTTGCGCTTCGCCTTGCGCTTCGCCGGCGCCTTGCTCTTGGGTTTGCTCATGGGTTTGCACGCCCCCCGGCCAATACCTGGGCCTGCTCATCGGCCGACAGCTGGCGCACTTCGACGAACACGCCGCCGACCACGTCGCGGCCGTCGTCGGCGCACTGCCGCCGAGCGTACCGCTTGCGCGGCTGCAGCTGGCAGATGCCCCACGGATCCGAGGGCATGACGACCTGGCTGTCGTCCCGGTAGACCACGCCGGTGAGCGCATCCTCGACCGCGCGCACGAGCTTGGACCAGTCCGGTTTTTTCGGCAGCAGTGGCGCCCCCTTGCGCAGCGTGCCCGACTTGGTCCAGTGCGACCGCGGGCGCGGCAGCAAAAACTCGCAGACCAGGATGCACGGCTCGTCCCACAGCGGCCGACCATCCATGGCCGCGCGCGCCGCCTCGGCGACCTTGCTGCGCCACCGGTCGAGGGCGCCGGCCTTGCGCGTCTTGGTCGTCTTGTTCGCTTGCTCGACCAAGATCGCGCGCGGCTCGACGATCGCCGGCTTGCCGTCGGGCAGATAGATCCGCTTGCCCAGCACCTTGGCCGTCTTCGATCCTTGCGGCTGCGGCGGCCCCGGCACAGTGAAGCGGATCAGTTTCTGGCTCGCGAGCATGCGTTGGCGCCTTACTCGACGGCGTGCAGTTCGACGGGCTCGGACGGTTTGGCCTTTTTGACGCTCAGCCGCTCTTTGGTGCGCAGCGTAGCGATGTAGACCTGCTCGCCGTCGACGTAGCGGTAGCAGGGCTCGCCGTCGTCGTTGGACTCGAGCTCGTCGCTCGCCTCGCCCATGAACGCTTGCAGCTTGCTGCGCGCGGCGTCTTCGGCCTCCTGGGCCGCGACGCGCTCGGTCTTGGCTTCCAGATACGCGCCGACCAATGCGTCGAGCTCGTCGTTGCTTGGCCGCTCGAATCCGTCGAGCTCGGTTTGTCTCTTGTTCGCTTTGCTCATCATGTCCTCTCAGGCTGTACAGGCTGGTTTCGTGTTGACGCTTCTGTTTTCGGACGCGTCCCATGGCGATAAGCGTCTTGATCGCGCGCAGCACGTTGCGGCGGGAAATGCCGGCCAGTCGGGCCAGCTGATAGCAGTCGATGCGATGGTCGGCCTGGCGAAGCGCGTCGATGATGCGCGCGTGCGACGTGGTCTCGCCGTCGGCGAACATGCAGCGCTCGCAGGCGTAGTGCCAGGCCTTGGCCTTGGGCGTACCGCAGTCGCAGCACGACGCGCAGACCTCCTCGCCGGGCTGCACGGGCTGTCCACACAGGCACAGCATCGCGTCAACGGCGCCTCCAGTGATCCGCGTGCGGGCAGCTGGCAAAGTGCGACTGGTAGCGCTCGGCCTGGCTGTGAATCAGCGGCTGAAACGCGACGGCACGGGGCGCGGATCGGTCGCGTCGCGGCTCGAGCACGAGGTTGCCGTCGACGACGGGCTCGGCGTCCATCGGCATCGGTGCCCCCTTGGCGCCGACGGCGTAGAAGATATCGGCGCCGCAGCTGCGACACTGCACGACGTGCGGCCGCACGGTCACAGCGCGCTCCACCAGCGCACGACCGTGGTCGCCGTGAGCGCGAGGATGAGCAGCGCGGTACACAGCAGCAGCAGCTCAGGCCAGCCGACACGCCGACGCCAGCGATCGCGCGGTGCCGGCGTGATCGTGTCGGCGATGCGCGCATACGGCTTACCGTCGAGGCCGATGTCGCAGCGCGGGCACAGGCCCGTGTCCGGGTGTCGCCAGTTGTTGCAGCGACTGCAGCGCTGGTTTCCGTAGGGTCTCACAGGTCGCGCCTTCGCTGCAGCGGGCTCCACACGACACGCCACCAGACCATCCCCTTGCCGAGGACCCGGATCGCCCATGCGACGCGCGGCAACAGGTCAAACTTGGTTTCCCAGCGCCACCCCGGCCGCTGCCGCAACATGGTCTTGCCGCGACTCCAGCAAACCTGGCTGTGCCGCGGCGGCCGCGGACAGCTCGCGCGCACCGCATGATAGGGGCCGCGATCGACGACGGGCGCGACCACACAGAGCGACCGCCCTTTGAACTCGCGGCACAGTTCGACGAGCGCGCCGCACGGCAGTTCCCCCTGCCGAGCGGCGATGCCCCAAACGTACGGGCTCATCCTACGTTTGCGGCCATCCTTGAGACAGGCGAACCACTGGCCGGCCTGCTTGTCATACGTCGGTGTTCGTCGCAACGGATCGCCGATCGTCTTGCTCGCAAACTGAGTCACGAGCGCGCGCTGATACCGCGGTGATGCCTCGACGCGGCCGCCGCTCTGCAGAGCCAGCGTGAGCGCCACAATGCCGGTGACGGTGACGAGGGCCAGCCTGCGACCCGGAGGAGCTTGTTTGCTTCGTGTTTCCAATGTCACTCTCCCGCCCAGAGTCGGGCACAGATTCGGTGTAGGTCCTCGACGAGGTGGCCCACGTCCTCGAGGACCTGCAAGACCAGGTTTGCGAGCGCGTCGAGCAGCTCGGCCAGAGCGGTCATCGCCCTCGCCTTCCCGTGCCGAGCGCAGCCGCCAGAATTCGCGCCGTCACGCCGTAGTGCCGCGCGAGCTCGGGCATCGGCCTGGTCGTGCGCAGCATCGCCGCGATTGCCTGGGTCGTGAACAGGCAGGTTGCATGACACTGCAGTACGCTGCCGGGCGACGGACGCCACGCGCGCCTGCAGACCGCGCAGACCGTCCAGCCGTAGCTGCCGGGCGGCCATGGCCGCTCGCGAAGCGGGTAACGGAAGGCGTTCGCGCGATTAGCCACGATGCCCCTCGCGACGCTGCAGCTCGGCCTGGTACCGGACGTAGCGGGCACGGGCGCGCTGCTTGGTTTGGCCGTGGCCGTTGCGTGATACGTGGCCGGCGATGGCGACCTTGAGGCACAACACGCTGTGCTCAAGCTCGCATAGCGCTTGGTCGGTGATTTGGTCGCTCATGCGTAAACCCTCACGGTTGGGCCGTGCCACTTGGCGCGGACGGCCCTGTTGTTTTTCCCTTGGCTGTTCTTGATCACGCCGATTTCGATCCGCTCTTGCCACTCGCTTGCGGGGGGCCGCGACTCGCCGGCCAGGTAGTCGACCCCGTCGGTGGGGTCGCCGTACTCGATACCCCGGTAGACACTGAGCACGCACTTGGCGCGCTCCTCGAGTGCCCCGGTCTCCTTGAGATCGATCAGCCGCGGCCGCTTGTCCTTGCGCTCTTCGAGCTTGCGGTTCAGCTGGCACAGCACAAGCACGACGAGGTTGTCGTCGCGAGCCAGTCGGCCGAGCGTACGAATGCCGCGGCTCATTGCGTCTTTCATCGAGTCGGCGCCGCGCGGCCATCGCAGCTCGTTGAGCAAGTCCACGACGACGAGCTGCAGGTTGGGTATCTCGCTGCGCCGCCGACGCACGTCGCGCACGATGTCGTCGGCACTCACGTCGCCGCGGCCGTCGAGGTGCCAGAACGTCCGGCACCGCTTGTGCCAGCGCTCGACGCCTTGGGTGAGCGCGGCCAGGTCCATCCGCGACAGCTTGCCGGCGGCCAGATCCTCGGCGGGCACGTTGGAGATCCGGCTCAGCATGCGGTCGGCGCTCGCCTCGTCGGTATCCTCGACGCGGAATTCGATCACGCCGACGCCGGCGCTCACGTTCGCGAGAATTATCGTCTGGGCCATCGCGCTCTTCCCATGGCCAGGTCTGCCGCACAGCACGGTCGGAATCCCTCGGCGCAGGCCGCAGCCCAGGGCGTCGTCGAGCGCCGGAATGCCGGTGGGTAGCCCAGGTGCGACGACGTCGCCCTGGGCGCGGCGCTCGCTCAGCTCGGTCGCCGCGCCCAGGCGGCTCACCATGAGGTCGCCCATCGTCGAGCCGCGCTGGTCGCGCGCCGTGTCGATTTTACGCAATCGCTCGATGGCCTCGCCCTGCAAATCGCCGGCGTCGGCGTCGCCGCGGCGGGCCGCCTCGACGATCGCGCCAGCCTCGAGCATGAGATGGCGGCGCACGTAATGCTCGTGGATGATAGCCGCGTAGTGTTCGGCGTTGTCCGCCGTCGGCGTACGAAACATGAGCTCAGCAAGGTAGGCGTGGCTGCCGACGGCCGCGAGCTTTCCTTCCTCGTCGAGCTCGGCGCCGACGGTCACGTCGTCGAGCGGCTTGCCGAGCTCATGCAGGCGACGCATCGCAGCCCACACCACGCGGTGACGCGGGTCATATAGTTCGACCGCGCGTGTTTGCACCAGGTCGAGTACAGATGTGCTCAGAAACGCCGCTCCCAGCAGCGATTGCTCGGCGTCGGTGTCGTGCGGCATGTACCCCTCGCGCGTCAACCGACCACCTCGACCTTGCGGATGTCGCCGTCGTCGTTACCGCGGCGGCGCCGGCCCTCGCCTGCTTGCTCGACGGTCTTGCTCAGCGCCCAAGCGAGGGCCTTCGGGTGCCACGTCTTGAACCCGTCGAGCCACTCGAGCGACCTGGTGGCGCGAGCCTGGGCGGCGCGCGCGTCGAGCACGTGCTGCAGGTCGTCGTCGGCGTAGGTTCCGCACGCATCGACGAGCCCGCAGTTGCGCAGGTGGGCTGTGCTTGAGATCGCGCTGAGCCTCGGCGGTCTCAGCTGCAGCTCGCTTGCGAGATCTCCCACCAGCACGACCAGCCGCTGGTGGATCGCCTCGGCTCGCTGGGCGAGGGTTCGGTCGTGCTGCTGCTGTGGTGTCGGGATCGCCTCGCGCGCGTCGACACACGGTTCTCCGTTCTCCGTTCTCCGTTCTCCGTTCGTTAGGGGTGCGGGTCTGTCTCGTTTGCTGTATGCGGGGCTGTATGCGGGGCTGTATGCGGGTCCGTCTCGAGGGTCTGTGGATGATTGACCAAACTCGCCGTAATGCCGCAGAGTTATAACGGTCCCGAACTGTCCCGCTTTTTTCGAGACAACGCCGTTTTTCACAAGCCGATCGATCGCTCGACTGATCGTCATCTTGTCTCGCCCCAAAAGCGGCGCGAGGTCGCGCCGAAGACCCACCAGCAGCTGGCCCCGGTCGAGGGAGATCGGGCCCTTATCGGTGATGGCGACGCCGGGCTCGTGGCGGACGCGGCTGTAGAAGACCGCCATGAGCTGGACGCATACCGCGTCCCTCATGAGGCCCTCGCACTGACCGAGTGCCCGGGGCCAGGTGCTGTACCCCTGTCGGTGGTCGAGTGGATACGGCGGCGCGGCGTCACTCACGACTCCCCCCGAGCCGAAAATCTGACAGGTGGTTGCGCGCTGGCGCGGCGCTGGGTAGCGTTGGGGCATGCGAGCGATTCTGGTTGTTTGGGTGGTGGCCTTCGCCGGATGCGACAAACCCGACCATCGCCCGCCGCGCAGCAAGCAGGCGACACCGACCTGGTGGTGTGCGGGGCGTGTCGGCGACGCGGCGATGACGAGCTGCGCTCGCGGACTGGCCAAGTGCGAGGAGGCGCGATCGACCATGACCCCCAAGCACTGGAAGCCCTGCCAGCGGCATCGCGGTGGGGTCTGGTGCATCACCGTCGCCGGCGAGGCGAACACAACGTTTTGCTCGCACACCGCTGCGGCCTGCAAGCGCTGGCGCTTGTTTGGGGCCAAGGGGCTGTGGGGCACCTGTGCAGCGACGCACTAGCCCTCACCCTCCCCGGCCTTGGGTAGTCCGCGGTTGCGTCGCACGCGCGCCGGAATAGCGCGCTTGAGCGCCATGCGTGTGCGCGGCCCGAGTTCCTCGTCGAGGATATCCAGCACCGCGCGCAGCTCCTCTACCGGGTTCGCCGGTGGGTCGGTGATGATCTGCTCGCCGCGGCACTCGGCGAGAAACTGGATCAGGTCGTGTCCGCCCTCGAATTGGACCAGGCGCCACAGCTTCTCAGCGCGGACCGCCGCATTCTTCCGGCGGGCCAACGCGTGCATCAGGTGGGACAGCGAGATCCCCAGAGCATCGGCGACCACCTGGTGGCCGTTGATCACGCAGATGCGACTGATGAGGCCCAGGAGCTCGACCTCGGGGTCGGTGTAGGGCAGCTCTAACTGCTGAGTCACAGGCGCCCCCAAGCTGGCCCGCGAATATTGGGTCGACTTGGGTAGCCGCCCTGGGCCGAAATTGCAGCTGTGCGATCTCCCCCCGACATCGAGCCACTACCCTGCGCGCGCCTCGTCTTGCGCCTCGTCTTGCTCTATGAGGGAAACCAGTTCAGCGAACGGAACGTCGAGCACCGCCGCGAGCGTCTTGAGTCGCCTCATGCGGGGGGTGCTGCCACCACTCTCCCAACCGCTCACCGTTTGCTGCGTCACAGCGAGATGGTCGGCAAGTTGCTGCTGCGTAAGGCCCCGCCTATCGCGCAGCTTGGCAAGGCGGGCGCCTAGTTGGGTGCCATCCACAGACCAAACTTGTACACATCTGCCGGAAACTCTGCAACCACGAAACAGACGAAACTCGTAAGCGACTATGTTCCCATGCAGTCCGTGACGCTGACGCGCCGCGAACTCCGGCAGCTCATCGAGAACACCGAAGGTGAGATCCCGACGACAGCAGAGTGGCGCGAGCTGATGAAGACAGCCCGCGAGGCGCGGGATCTTTCGCAGACCGCCCTGGCCGACCTGCTCGGCACCACCCAGGCGACGATCAGCTGGCTTGAGACGGGTACAGGGAAGCAAAGCAAGCTCGTCCCTGCGATTGCCGCTGCTTTGGGTATCCCGTTGCCCGCCGCCGGAATCACGGACGCGCTTGAACGGCGCTGGCTCGCGGCGGGTCGCAGGCTGCGTGTTCAATCTCTCGAGCGATTCTTGCGCCAACTCGAACTCCTCGAACTCGACGAGTGAGAACACCCTCGAGCGGGTGGACATTCTGGCCTGGAACGTGGAACACCCCTGGAACACCCCTCGGGCCGACCCCCATCGCTAACTACTTCAGATAGCGCAGGCAGATCCCGGCACGGTGTGTGCTGATTCGCCTCGCGTGGAGAAAAGCGAAAAGGACAAATGGGCGGCCGTCGGTCGGGCACTTCGCCGGCTTCGGCCGCATTACTATGAGCGCCAGCTGCGGCTGCTCGAGGTGCTCGTGCGGGAGTTGAGGCGCCGTGGCAACTTACAAGTTTAACCTGTCTTACTATTGACCCTTGCTGGCCCGCCCTGTACAAGTTTGCTTTGTGAGTCGCACCAATCCCAACCCGACCGCCCCCAACCTGCAAACCCGATGGCGCGAGCAGGCCGATAACCTGATGCGCCGCGCCGCGGGCACCAAGTCCCGCGACATCATGACGCGGCTGTACGCGATGGCCGAGCAGCTCCGGCTATGCGCCGGCGCCCTAGAGGTCGAGCTGCGCTGGTACGTCGACGAGCAGCTCGGCGACCAGGCGCGCGACGCCGGCAAGGTTCGCGCCATCCGGTGCAAGCTGTGCGGCGCGCGCTGGGAGCTCGACCACCCCGAGGCGCCGCCGCGGTGCGTGGACTGCGAGGCGGCCCAGGAGCGCGACCGGCAGACGGTGACGATGCTCGACGCCGGACGCCAGACGTCTGACGCCGAGCGCATGGGGGCCAAGTAGATGCCCGGCGCCGACCCCTACGACACCGCGGCCGAGCGGCGCGCCCTGCGCGACAAGCTGCGCGCGCTCGAGCAGCGCTACTGCTTGCTCGTGCAGCGGCGCGAGCGCATCCAGCAGGAGGAGCGCGACGGTCAAGCCCGGGTTGTGCAGCGCGTGCGCGCCCACGAGGGAGGCAGCGTGAGATCAATCGACCAAACGCGGCGCAGCATCTATGTGCCACGTGAAACATACGACCGCTTTCGCGTGCACTGCAAGCGCCAGGGCGTGCAGCTAAGCGCGACGCTCGCGCAGCTGATCGACGCGCACCTCGACCAGGTCGCGCCCGAGGTCAAGCAGTGACGCTCGCCGTCGGACAGCGTTACCTGCACCGCAAGCAGGCCAGACAGCTGGCCCGGCACGGTCGGCCCGTCGAGAGCGCCGCGGTCGAGGTCCTGGGCGTCGACTACGCCGCCGGCAAGGTCCAGGTGCTACTGCCCAACGGGCGCCGCTCCAAGCGCTCGCTCCGGGTGCTGCTCGAGGACTGCGAACTGCTGGCGGCGCCCGAGCCCGAGATCGAATGGCGCGGCATCGGTGGCAGCCAAGCCGCGGCCGCGGTCGGCGACCACCCGTACTGCCCGCCAATCCAGGTGTAGGGCGAGCTCGTCGGCGAGCTGCCGCCCTTCGAAGGCAACGAGCGCACCAAGTGGGGCAAGCTGCTCGAGGATCCGATTCGCTGCGAGTACGCCCAGCGCAACGACGTCAAGGTGCTGTGGTCGTCGCAGCCCGACTACCACCCCGAGCATCCATGGGCGCGCATGACGCCAGACGGCATCGTGCCGGGCAGCCACGGCGTGGAGATCAAGACGGTCGGCCACCACTCGGCGCACCGCTGGGGCGACGACGGCAGCGACGAGGTGCCCCAGGAGTATCGCATCCAATGCGCCTGGTACATGTGGGGCTACGACCTGGGCAGATGGGATCTCGCGGCGCTGATCGGCGGCTACGACTATCGCGAATACACGCTCGAGCGCGACCTGCATTTCGAGCGCGTACTCGTGCCGGCGGTCGAGTTTTTCTGGCACGAGTATGTCGAAAAGCGCGAGCCGCCCGACATCGACGGCTCGACGGCGTACACCGAGTACCTCGCGCGCAAGCACGAATTCAAACGCGACGTGTACCTGGCGTCGACGGCAGAGACGCTCGAGCTTGCCGACGCGCTGCGCCAGGTGCTCGCTGACAAGGTGGCGATCGCCGAGCGCGAGGCGCTGCTCAAGAATCAGCTGTGCACGCACATCGGCGACGCGGCCGGGATTCAATTCGCCGACGGACGCGTGAGCTGGAAACCAGTCGCTGGTCGCGTGAGCTGGAAACCAGTCGTTGCCGAGCTCGCCGCGCGCGCCGGCGTTGACAAGGCCGAGCTCGCCGCCCTGGCCGAGCAGCATCGCGGCGAAGGTTACCGACGATTCAACCGGCCGAAGGCGTGGGGGTCGAAGTGATCGAGCGTATCGTCATCAAGCCGGGCAACGTCGTGCTCTGCGATGATTGCTCGAAGGATTTTACCGACAGCGACGAGAGCGGCGGGCTGCTGTTTCAGAGCAAGGCGATCGGTCCGTGCTGTGCGAGGCGCTGGAAAGATGGCGCAGCGCTGTACCACGAGACGCGTTTTATCCGCGCACGCTGCCCCGATGGCAAGTCGTTCGCCGATTGGGTGCGCGAGGATCTGCGATGAGCGTCGCACCCGAACTGCTCGCCGTCGTTGCTCGACGCTACGACCAGCTGGCCGAGCGCGCGACGACCATGGCGCGCCGGCTGCAGGCCAACGAGTCTACTGCGTGGGATGACGTTGCCGACTACACGGTTGAGCTCGCGGCGTCGTCGCTGTCCAGCTGTCTGAAGCGCGGCGAGGCGCTGGCGAAGAAGGCGCCGACCGAGCCGGCGCCAAGCCGCCGAGACCGCATCCGCATCGCCGCGGCCGCACAGAAGCCCGACGGCAAGCCGGCGATCGTCGGGGTCTATCAGGCCATCACCGCCAACACGCCGGCAAAAATCATCATGCAGGCCTACGACCTATCACAGGCCGACTACGACCGCATTCACGGCCAGTGGATGCGCGACCACCAATAGGAGCGCAATGAGCAACCCGACAATTCTCCCCGAGGCGCAGCCGTACTTCGCCCTGTTGGTCGATACCAAGCGTCTCATCCTGGCAGCGATGACCGAGCAGCTCGAGCTCGAACGGCAGCAGTTCGGCGCCCTCGCCAAGAACGACGTCGCCACGTACGCGCGCACCGTCCCCGTCCTCCAGCAGTTGGGCGAGCAGCGCGCTGTGCTCGATGGGCTGCGCGCCAGCCTGTTGCGCATGATGCAGACCGTGCAACCGGCGTGGGCGCGAGCGTACATGGAAGCCGTCGCGAGCGCCGAGCAGAACGCAGCGCGGCCGCGCATCGTGACGCCGGGGGTGCACTGATGCCCACGACCAAGACAGATGCCCTCACCGTACGCCATGCGGCCGCCGCCGGCGTCACCCAGCGCCAGGAATTCGGCGCACAGCAGCTCACGCGCCAAGCCGAGACCGCCTCGACCGCTGCAGCCGCCACCGCCGAGGCCCTGGTCAAGGCACATACGATTATGGCGCTGCAGCGGCCGCGCGACTGGGACGACGTCCGCGTGCGCGTGCTCGACTTTTGCAGGCACCCCGAATTCGCGCGCATCGGCGACGCCAAGAACCCGAACCCCGGCGGCGCCACGTACCGCAAGCCCGTCGGCGTGGGCATCGAAGGGCTGTCGATTCGATTCGTCGAGGCCGTGCTGGTCATGATGGGCAACGTGACAAGCCGCGTGGTGCCGATCTTTGACGACGAGGATCGGCGCATCTACGAGGTCACGCTGACCGACCTCGAGGCCAACATGTGCCTGTCCGAGTGCTTTATCGTCCCCAAGACCGTGCAGCGCCGCAAGCTGATCCGCGGACGCGAGCTCGTCGCCCAGCGACCAAACAGCTACGGCGACATGGTGTACGAGTACCGCGCTGCCGGCGAGGACGAAATCGCCGACCGCATCGGCGCGATGCAGTCCAAGACGATCCGGCGGCTCGGGTTACGGATGATCCCAGGGTGGCTGCAGATGGACGCCAAGGCCCGGCTCGCGGCGACGCGTGCGAGCGCGACGGCCGCCGACCCGGCCGCGGCACGCAAGGTGATCGCCGACGCGTTCGCCGGGCTCGGCGTCAAGCCGAGCGACCTCAAGCGCTATCTCGGCGCCGACTTGGGCCAGGCATCGCCCGCGCAGCTCGACGAGCTCCGCGGCGTGTGGCAGGGCATCACCGACGGCGAGGCCACGTGGGCCGACGTGCTCGAGCATCGCCTGGTCCAGCGCGGCGAGAGCCCCGCCGAGCCGCGCCCAACCAAGCAGTCCGAGCGCATCGCCGCGACGCAATCCAAGCGCGAGGCGGCCAAGCGCGAGGCGGCGGCCAAGCCGAGGAAGACGTCCAAGTCGAAGGCTAGGAAGAGGACGGCCAAGAAGACCGAGCCAGCGACGGCAGCCGACGTGCCCCCGGGGTTCGACGACGACGAGCTCGTGTGCGAGGGCTGCGGCGTGCCGATCGAGAGCGGCACCAAGTGCGAGCCGTGCGAGGTCGGGTGATGTCGCTGGGTGACCAATTCGATCGCGAGATGGAAAACTGGTAGGTGCACCTATGGACCGCCCTCGCCAACGCCGTCATCGCCGCGCAGCTCGTCGCAGCGCCGGGCCGGCAGCGAATCCTCGCCGAGCTCGCCGCGCGGCCATGGGCGCATTTGCCACCGCCCTGGGCGCTGTCGCGCGCGCGGTCTACCGAGTTGCGCGAGCACTTCGAAGAGCGCGCCGCCATCGGCGAGTACGAGCGCGGCATGACGCGGCCCCAGGCCGAGCTCGGCGCGATGGTGCTCACGCTGTCGCTCATGCGTCGCGATGGGTTGCTGCCGGCGTGGGCCGAGCAGCACTACGGCCAGGCCAACCTCAGAGCGCACCGCCGCCGGCTGCGGGCGCGAGCGCGGCTACCGGGCTCATCGACTACCCGCAGCGCGGCCAGGTCGTCGCGCTGCCCGTGCTCTTTCTCGAGCGCTGAAAGGACCGCAGTTGGAAACCAAGAAATTAACCTTCGATGGCTGGGCCATCCTTGAGCTCATGGGTCACCGCGTGCTCGGCGGCCGCGTGACTCACGAGGAACTCTTTGGACGCGCGATGATCCGTATCGACGTACCGGACGTCAACGACCAGGGTGAGGCGGTCGGCACGCACGCAACGCAGTACTACTCGCCCGAGGCCATGTACGCACTCACGCCAACGACCGAGGCTGTGGCGACGCGCCTGGCGTATCGACGCAAGCCGGCGCCGGTGACGGCATGGGACCTGCGGCTACCGGCGGCGCCGACTGGACAGAGCGAGCCTATCGACGTCGACATGGACGGCCACGAATTCGCCGACGACGACGCCTACCTCAACGACTAAAGGAGCGAACATGGACACCCTCAAACACCTCCCCGTCGCCGACCTGGTCGCCGCGACGATAAACCGCCAACACGGCAGCCACGACATCGCCGAGCTCGCCGCCTCGATCACCGAGCAGGGCGTGATACAGCCGCTCGTTGTTCGCGCCGTCAACGGCCACCACGAGATCGTTGCCGGCCACCGACGCCATAGGGCCGCGGCCAAGGCCGGCCTCGAGGTTGTCCCGTGCATCGTCCGCGAACTCACCGACAAGCAGGCCGACGAGCAGCGCCTCGAGGAAAACCTGCAGCGCAAGGACCTGCACCCGATGGACGAGGCGGCCGCCTACGAGCGGCTCATCGACGAGCACGGGTACGACGTCGAGGACCTGGTTGACAAGTTCGCCAAGCCCAGCAAGCACGTGCGCGGGCGCCTCAAGCTCTGCAGTCTCGCGGCCGACGTACGCAAGGCATATCTCGCCGGCGAGGTCGAGCACCACCAGGCGCTACTGATCGCGCGCATGCCCGACCACAAGGTGCAGCGCGATCTGCTCAAGGCAGCGAAGGACGATATCTCGAGCAGGTACGAGGGGGACTTTGTCGAGCAGAACTGGTCGTTGTACGACGCCACCTACCGCAGCCTCACTCGCCTGGCCGACGCGCCGTTTGCGATCGACGATGCCAGGCTGGTCGCCAAAGCCGGCGCGTGCACCGCGTGCCCCAAGCGGACTGCGAATCAGCGCGAGCTGTTCGACGACCTGGAGGACAAGGAAGATCAGTGCTTCGACACGGTCTGTTACAAGTCGAAGGTCGAGACGTGGTGGAAGGCCCAGAAGGCCGCGGCCAAGGCCGACGGCGTCAAGGTGCTAACGCAGGCCGAGCTCGAGAAGTGCATCAGCTACCGCGACAACCTGCACGCGAGCGCCGCGTACGTCCGAACGTCTGCCACCGTTGGCGACGTCGCCGGCGGCAAGAGCAAGGCCCAGCTCAAAACCGCGCTCAAGGCCGACCCGCCGCAGCGCTACATCGGCCGCTCCAAAGCCGGCACGGTGTTCGACCTGTACGCCCGCAAGGATGTGACCAAGGCGCTCAAGGCGGCCGGACTGATCACCAAGGCGGCGGCCACCAAGGCCAGTGTATCGTCGCCGTCGTCGTACAAGCCCAGCGCCTCTGACAAGGCAGCCGCCAAGCGCCGGCGGACGCTCGAGAAGATCAAGACCGAGACCACCGAGCGCGCGATCGCCGCGGCCGTCGCCCTGGCCGAGGACGCCGAGGACGTTGCCGTGTTCGAGCCGCTCGCCCGACTGCTATGCTCGGGCTTGTCTGCCACGGCGACAGCGAAGGCCCGCGGACTGAAGAACCGCGAGGCCCTCGAGCGCCAGCTGCGAACGAAAAAGAAGTCCAAGCAGCTCGACGGAGCAGCCCTGCGTGGCTTGGTCGTCGAGCTCGCATTGCGCGACGCCTGTTACTACGCAGGTCACACGCCGGCCTTCGGTAAAGCGATGCAGGCCTGGGGCATCGACCTTGCGGTCATCGAGCGCAAGGTCAAGGCCGAGATCAAAGCCAAAGCCAAGGCCCAGCCGAAGAAAGCCGCGAAGAAGAAAGCGGCAAAGGCGACCAAGAAGAAAGCGGCCGCAAAGAAGACGTCCCCCAGGAAGGCAAAGAAGACGACGAAGCGGAGGAAGTAGCCCATGGCCCAGGGGTGCACGGGCACCGGCGTCCGGTTCTCGCTGTTGGAGCTCGACTAGTGAGCCAGCTGCTCGGCGCCAAGGAGGTCGCCCAACGGCTCAAGGTTTCACGCAGTTCGGCCTATCGGTTGATGCGGCAGATGATTCACGTCTACCTTGGCCGCTCGATTCGCGTGAGCGAGCAGCACCTTAACGACTGGATCAGGAGTCAGCAGTGTCCCGGATCTACAAACGCGGCGGCATCTACTACGCCGACTACTACGTCCTCGGGCCAGACGGCAAGCAGCGCCGGCGCCGGCCGTCGCTCCGTACGACGAGCGCCCACGTCGCCAAAGCGAAGCTCCGCAAGCTCGAGCGTCTTGCCATTGACCCAGCCGCGGACAAAGCCGCCGCAACGCGGATAGACGTCGCCGTCTCGCACTACGTCAACGTGGCGTGTGCGACGCTCGCCGAGGGCACGCGCGACAGCTACCGCACGAAGGCCGGCCACCTGCAGCGCGTGCTCGGTCGCGCCGCGGCGCTCGAAGGTCTAGACCGGGCCCAGGTCGACGCCTACGTCGCCCAGCGGCTGGGCGAGGGTGCCAAGACCAACACGATCCATAAAGAGCTCATGGTGCTCCGCGGCACGCTCAAGGCGCACAGCTGCTCGCCGGCGATCGTTCCGGCGATCAAAAACGACTACAAGCCGCGCGAGACCTGGCTCACGCGTGCGCAGTTCGACAAGCTGCTCGAGGCCCTCGAGACCACGCACGCCGGCGACGGCGCCGCACTCGTGTGGCGCCGGCAAACATGGTGCGCGCTGCACGCCCTCGCCAGCTGCAACAAAAGCGAGGCCGAGCGACTGCACTGGCAAGACGTGCACGACGGCCACGACGGCCACGTCCGAATCCGGGGAACGAAACGCCAGCGCCGCGATCGCGTCGTGCCCCTCGCCGACGAGCTCGCCGAGATGCTCGAGCGTGCGCCTCGCACAGACGGCCTCGTGGTCGGCCCCTGGCGCAACTCGACACGCGACCTCGAGCGGTTCTGCAAGGCCGCCGGCGTGGCCCGGGTGACGAGCAACGACCTGCGCCGTACGTTCGCCAGCTGGCTCGCCCAGGCCGGCGAGGAGCTGCTCGTCGTCGCGCGGCTCATGGGCAACACAACTCGCATGGTCGAGCGCGTCTATGCGCAGCTCGGCCTCGACAACTACGAAACGGCAATCGCCAAGCTGCCCCGGCCGGGGCTCAGGAGGGTGAAGTAGCTGTGCCGCCATTGTGCCGCAAACCAGCACCACTCATGGTGAGCATGGTGAGCATGGCGAAGCGCGCGGCGCCGGCGACGACAGCAACGCCGGGTAACTGCGGTTGTTGTTGGTGCCCAGGGACAGAATCGAACTGCCGACACGGGGATTTTCAGTCCCCTCTCGATCTCTAGAATATTACAACCTTGTCGACTTATAACAGCCGGTTGTGCCGCATTTGCGCCGCGGCCTACCCGCATAGATCGCTCACCGCGTTAGTACCCGCATAGATCGCTCACCGGTGGAGCGTCCTGAGACGCCTTGTGCGGCTCAGGCAGGGCCCAGAGACGACAGCTGGCCAAAGATTGGCGCCGGGTCAAACGGGGCCGTCTGGCGATCCACCGTCTCCCCATCCCGCCATCGCCACAGCTCGTGGTGGTCGTGAGGCGCCCCACGCGCCCCTGTGTCGCCAAGTATCGCGATGGGCGTGTCCGCCTGCACCGTGTCCCCGGCGGCCACCAGGACGCTCTGGTGGTGCGTAGACCAGCTCACCACATGGCCGAGACCCGGCCACGTGCCGTGACTGATTTTCACGGCCCAGCGGGGACCACCCCACTTGGGCGACACGTCCAGCATCTTGGCGTACTGCACTACGCCTGGCAGCACCGCATACACCCGCACCGCCGGCCCATAGAACCGTCGCTCCGGCCGCCAGCCAAAGTGATACTCGAGCCACCCCTCGGGTGGGCTCCCCTCGCCATCCCAGTGATACTCTAGGTCATTGCCCAGATGATGGTCACGCGACCAGTTCGGGCCAAGCGCGCGATTGAAGCCGCTAGACATGACCGGCTTAGCGCCGTGATAGATGGGGAGCGGATGAACGGCTGCCGCTATCACCTCCGGGTAGGCATGCCTCGTCCATGCTGCCCACGTGATGGGGCCCGGGTCGCCGTCGTCTTTGACCTCCAGCGCCGCCTGCACGGTGCGCGCAAACCTCTTTCGGCTCGTTACAGCCGTGATTGGTGCGGATAGCTGTCGATCGATACAATGCGCCGCCCAGAGTCGCCGTGTCTCATCGCCGATGATGCTATCGACCACCGCGCCGATCACGTATTGTATCTCGCGCACGAAACGGATCAGGGTGGCATTCTGGCGACTCATTGCTTACGTGTGCTACGTGTGCTTACGTGGCCCAACCAACGCAAGACCGCCCCCAGGGCCGTGAGCAGACCGTGAATTACGTCGTTCTTGGTCCACTTCGAGACCGCCTCGGACGTGAGCGCACCGCCGAGCGCGACGACGATCCAGTGCCACCAGGGCGTTTCAGCCGGCTTGTCGGGCGAGGGCGAGGGCGAGGGCTTCGAGTCGTCGGCCTTGGGCTGTGCGTCGCGCGTGTCGCCGGGCTTGGCCAGCGGCGCCGCGGCGAACGGAGCGTGCGCCGCCGAGACGAAAACGTGCTGCGTCGCGATGTGGTGCGCCGAGCTCGGCGAGCTGGCGAAGGTGAGCCCGAGCCCGAGGGCAACGGCGAGAGCGTAGAGTTTGATGCCCGGGTGGTTCATGCCCCGATGCTGCGCTCAGGGTGTGGCGCCGCTTACCGTCGGGCGCAGGTAGGGCACCGGGGGCTCGCTCGGGTCGCGGCACGCGTTGTACAGCCGCGCGGCTGTGTTGTAGGCCTCGCGCACATTGCGCGCCGCCTTGCGCAGGCCCGTCGCGTCGAGGCATGCGCTCACCTCACTGGCGTCGACCGTACAGCCGAGCGTGCCAGGGCTCATCAGCTCGGTCGCATCAAGGGAGATCGGCGGCGATGGGGGGCTTTGTGCGCAGCCCCGACGTGTCAGCTCCACCTGCGTCGGTCTCGGACAGGTCCGGCACGCCGCCGCGCAGATCGCGACGTACATCAGGATCAGAGCGGAGCGCATCGAGCTGTTCATGGGCCGAGCGTAGGCTCTCGGTGAGGCGTGCGACCTCGGCCTGGGCGTCGTTGCGCTCGGTGGTGAGCGTGTTCTTGGCTGCGTCCAGGTCTCTCACGTCGCGCTGCAGGTCCTTGCGGACGTCGCGCTCGCCGGCGTAGCGGCCCTGGAAGACCAGCGCGGCAATCGCGAGCCCGAGGGTGCCGGCGCCGCCGAGCAAAGCCAGGACGTCGCTCGCTGCCCACGTCATGGGCTCCGTCCGCGCCCGCGCTGCTGTGCGGCGCGCTGGAGCTGGAGATTCAGGTCAGATCGCAGTTCCTTGATGTCGCTCTTGAGATCGACGATGCTCGCATTGATTGAGCGCAGCGCAAGCTCGAGCCGGGTGCTGAGCTTTTCGGTCTCGACGATCCGCCGCTGGTTTGTGGAGACCTGGCCCTCGACCTTGGTCAGCCTCGAGCGCAGTTCGCGGCGGTCGAGCTCGGTGTTGAAGCCCCAGACAATGAGCGCGGTCATGAGCGGCGCGAGGACGCGCAGCAGCTTTTCGGGCGCCACGCCGAAGACGGTTGCGACGCGCTCGGTCTTGTCGGTCATCGTTCTTTCACCATGCTGCGTGCGCGCTGTACCATGCCGACGCGCTCGGCAACCTTGGCGCGCTGCAGGTCCTCCTCGCAGGCTGCGACACGTCGCGCGGCCGGGGAGATCGACACACTAAGCCCGTTGGTGCCCGGCGTTGTGCGGGCACTGAGCCAGCGTCCATCGGTGAGCGGGGCATAGAGCACCGTTGGTGTGCGCTCGTCGCCGAGCGACTCGCGGAGCTGGTGGCTCTGCTAGTGCACGAGGTCGAGCGTCTCGACGTCGAGTAGCGCGGTCCAGTCTCTACGCATCCGCGTACCGCTGAAAGTTTGTGAACTCGGCAGACGGGTCGCCCTCGGCGTTGACGTCGTTAAAAAACCACAGACCCAGATACTGGGACTCGGTGGTACCAACGCTCGACAATCCGGTGAAATACTGGACCGATGTGGTCAGCATGCCCAGGGCAGAAATATCGACAGTGGCAGACCCAAGTCGCGTATGGATGCGCGACAGGTCGTAGGCCCGGTCTACGCTCACCCACACCCAGGTATCGGTATTGGCATGGTCGAGCGCGACACTGATCGACTTGGTAATCGCCCCGTCGCTGAGTATCCACTCTAAATGCCCGCCTGAGCTAGCCGTGCGCAGCAGGTCGTATTTACCCCCGGCGCTCTGACCCAGCAGGTACTTGAGATTGGTGATCGTACCCAGCCGTACATGAAGGAGCCACGCGTAAGACGTGCCGCTGTCCTGAAACACAGGTTCCGACGCGCACTTAAAATAACTTCGGTTATTTGACGCCCCTCCCCTGGCCTCGACTGCTCGCCAGCCAGCATAAGGCGTGGGCTGGCCCTGCGCGGGCAAATCGTCGCCAGCATACGAACCCGGCACAAAGTCGGCAGTGCCGCCGAACGCAGCTACCAAATTGCCGGATAACTCCTGGCAGGGGTAGTGCGCCGCAGGCGTGCGGCCGCCAAACGCCGCCGCCATCTCCGCGGCCGTGCGGGGGGACTGCTGCCACTCATCCCCCGGCCCCGAGAAGGGCTTGGTGATCAGCCCCGCAACTGGCGCCGAGCGCGGACGTATGGAGCGATCGATCGTCATGTCACCGCACGTTGTCGCCGACCTCGGCGCCGTAAATCTCGATGACGCCCCCAGCCGTGGGCGCAGCGATCGCAAGCAGCAGCCACGGCGCGCGCCAGTTGCCCAGGTGCAGCACCTTGCAGCCCAGCGCCGCCGCAGCGCCGGTAAATGAGATCGGCTCAAGTGACCACCGGTCGAGATAGGCGGTGATGGGGGCGTCGAACGCCGGCACGTCAGGGTCGGGCTGCGCCGAGCTGTAGATCGCGTGGCTGTCACCGAAGTCCACCACGGCGTCCCACGCGATGTGCAGACTCGTCGGTCCCCCGATCGGCACGCGGATGTAATTTTCCTTGCCCGACACGATCGTCGCCGTCGCCAGGAGCCCATACTTGATGCTCATGAGCCCAGTGTCCGGTGCGGCTGTGGCCATACCTACGTCTGCAGGGTCGGCGTCCATTTGACGCGGACGACCCCGACGCGCTGGCTCGCGTTGGGGATTTCGACGGTGAGTGCCAGCGCCGAATCATTCTCGTGCAGGTGATCAGGCGTGATCGTGACCTGGTTTGCGCTACCGTCCCCCGCCGACGTTCCGCTGTCGATGTTGGAATTCGTGAACGCAGTGTTTGCTTGGATCAGCCGGCACGAGATGGCCGCCGCCTGGCTGTTCTCGTCGAGCCAGAACTTGGCCTCGTCGATGTTCGCTCCGGCCGGTAGTCCCTGCAGTGGAATTGTGACAGTGGTTGCGGTCGACGACTGAATATATCCACCACTCGAGATATACGTCGCGTTCCCGTCCAGCGTGTAGCCACTCGGGTGGTAGTGCCACGTGCGCTGACCGCGGCGCGCGGCAACGACGCCGTCTTGGAGACCGTTCGCGATAGTCGCCGAGATCGGTCCGCCGTCAACGACATCATATTCTCGTGCGTCTGGTAGGCCCATAGGTCAGGTGAGCGTGGGAAATGCCGGGTCCTTGCCGGCTCGCCCCGTCCCGGCGAGCATCCCCTGTTTGTGTGTCGCGACCTGGATCAGCCCGTGCGCTGGCCCCTGTCGGTCAACCTGAACCTGGGCTTGATCGATCTTCGGTGTGCCCGGGTCGCTCGGGTCGCGGTAGACGATGGCGACGTGTCCCCGTGGAGACTTCGGCTCGAATAGACGGAAGTCCGTAAAGTCGATGTCCCACGCCGCCGACGTGCTGCTGTCGAGCCCGACGATGCACAGGCCCGCCCACCGCGGCGAACTCAGATTCGCGGCCTGGCTTGTGCCCCCGTACCCCAGCAAACCGCCCAACGTGCTCGCGTACTCGTAGTACATCTGCCCAGCGGTGTCATAGCGGGTCAGAATGTGGTCGAACCCGCTACTGCCCGGGTCAACGTCAAAGAGCGTGGCCGCGATCCCGTCGTCGAGGCTCACCTCATAGCCGACGACGTGCTCATAGGAGTCGGCCTGGTTCCACTGCTTACCGATAATCACGGCATTGCCGACGACGTCTCGCCAGAAGTGCCCGTAGATCACGTCCTGGTTGTTGCCCGGCGACGCCGGCGACGTACGCACCACGGTTGACATCATGGTTGCGCCGTCCACGTCCTCGCCGAGATTTGCAGCGAGGGCCACCTCGCGACGTGGCGCGCCGCCGTTGTACCAGCGAGCGTTTTCGCCCGAGTTAATAGCCAGGCGAAGCAACGGGCCCGCCTCGATCGTGATGGTCCCGGCGCCCGCCTTGGTGCTCCACAGCGAGCTCGGTGGCGTCGTGATGTCGTCGGTCGAAAAGTCGTCGGTGCGCAGGCCGGTGAACTCGACGATCTCGATGTCTTTCGTGTCGACGTCGAGAAGTGGAGAGAGCGCCGTCTTGATATCCTCGAGCGCAAAGCCGAGCTCCTTGCGCATGGCCGCGACGCAGACCGCGCGGCGCTGGGCGCTCGTGTCGTCGGCCCTGCTCGCCACCTTGAGCACGCGCTCCCAGTGTTCGAGGTGCTGACCATAGGCGCGGTCGGGCAGCCAGTCCTCGCTCATCTGCGCACCGAGCGCGAGCAGGTGACCGATCGCGTCGCCCTCGGCGGCGATGAGCTTCTGCACGAGGCTGCTGGCGAGCTGGTTGTAGCTCGAGCCCGGCGGTAGGTTGTTGCGGACCACGGTTGCGCCGGCGGGTTGGTGCACCAGCATGCGCCGATATTCCTGGCGCACCTCCTCGGCGCTGATGGCGTCGCCGTCGATGGCAATCTCGGCGATATAGCTGTTGTCCGGCCAGTATCGCGACTCGAGGATTCCCATA
>Ga0114931_10000718_pt1 | contig 41210 bp, 38 predicted proteins | sample 2SBtaG_FD_89579 | JGI IMG/M metagenome (GOLD analysis project Ga0114931, IMG submission 89579) | Deep subsurface microbial communities from Kolumbo volcano to uncover new lineages of life (NeLLi) - 2SBTROV14_V59a metaG | ecosystem: Environmental > Aquatic > Marine > Volcanic | place: Kolumbo... | reverse complement strand
CCGACGGCGCGCGCGCCGACTTCACGGGCCTCAACCTCAACGGCCACGACCTCTCGGGCGCCAACCTCGCCGCCGCCGGGTTCGAGGCGGCGACGCTCGTGGAGACCAATCTCGCGGGCGCGCTTCTGGCGGCGGCCAACCTGCGCGGGGCAAACCTGTTGCGCACCGATCTGCGCGGCGCGGACCTGCGCGGCGCGGTCTTGCTGGACACCAACATGCGCGACGTGCACATGGAGGGATGCAAGACCGGACAGCTCCCGGGCACGGCAATGGAAACCCTGCTCAAGCAGGTCGTATAGCTTCCGCTTTGTCGCCCGGGGGGGCCATCCTTACTATCCGCCGGGTAGGGGCGCGGGTAACGATGTTGCGCCATGGCGCGGCACGCATTGCAGATCCTACCGAACCAGCGCGAACCCGGCATTGCCGTTGCCATTTTCGGGCGCCGCGGCGGTGCCAATTGCTCCAATGGTTAGCAAACGTTAACCTTGTTCATGCCAATCATGATACCCAGTGACGGGGTGATTTTGGGATGACTCTTGCCGCGGTCGACCTCGACGACAAATATGCCCTGGAGTCGGGCCGCGTCTTTTTGACCGGCACCCAGGCCCTGGTCCGCCTGCCCATGATGCAGCGCCAGCGCGATGCCGCGGCCGGGCTCACTACCGGCGGCTTCATCTCCGGGTACCGGGGCTCGCCCCTGGGCGGCCTGGACCAGCAGCTTTGGCGCGCCCGGCGTTTTCTGAAGAACAACCACATTCATTTCCAACCGGGCGTCAACGAGGACCTGGCGGCCACCGCCATCTGGGGCAGCCAGCAGACCGGTCTATTCGGCGACAGCGAATATGACGGCGTGTTCGCCATGTGGTACGGCAAGGGGCCAGGCGCGGATCGCTCGGGGGACGTGTTCAAGCACGGCAACTCCGCCGGCACCGCGCCCCACGGCGGCGTTCTTCTGCTGGTGGGCGACGACCATACGGCGAAGTCCTCCACCCTCGCCCATCAGTGCGAATACACCTGCATGGACGCCATGATCCCGGTTCTCAATCCGGCCGGGGTCCAGGAGTTCCTCGACCTGGGGCTCTACGGCTGGGCCATGTCGCGCTACTCCGGGTGCTGGGTCGCTTTCAAGACCATCGCCGAGACGGTCGATAGCTCGGCCAGCGTCTATGTGGATCCCGGCCGCATCCAGATCGCGACCCCGAAGGATTTCGAGATGCCGCCGGGCGGCCTCGGCATCCGCTGGCCGGACACGCCCCTGGAGCAGGAAGCGCGCCTGCACAATTACAAGGTCTACGCGGCGCTCGCCTTCGCCCGCGCCAACCGCCTGGACCGCATCGTCATCGACCCGCCCAAGCGGCGCTTCGGCATCGTGACCGCCGGCAAGGCGTACCTCGATGTGCGCCAGGCATTGGACGATCTGGGCATCGACGATGCCATGGCCGCCGATATGGGCCTGGCGGTGTACAAGGTGGCCATGACCTGGCCGCTCGAACCGGAGGGCATGGCCAAGTTCGCCGAGGGCCTGGACGAGATCCTGGTGGTCGAGGAAAAGCGGGCGGTCATCGAGAACCAGATCAAGGAGCAACTGTACAATTGGGCGCCCAACGCTCGGCCGCGCGTGATCGGCAAGTTCGGCGAGGACGGGGAATGGAACCTGCCCTCCACGAACGAGCTGACGCCGGCGCGCATCGCCCGCGTGATCGCGCGGCGCATCGCCCGGTTTTATTCGAGCGAGCGAATCGAGCAGCGCCTGCGCTTCCTAATGCAAAAAGAAAAAGCGCTCGACACGAGCCCGGCGCCGATCAAGCGGATTCCCTATTTCTGCTCGGGCTGCCCGCACAACACCTCGACCCGGGTGCCCGAGGGCAGCCGGGCCATGGCCGGCATCGGCTGCCATTACATGGCCCTGTGGATGGACCGGGAGACCGCCACCTTCACCCAGATGGGCGGCGAGGGCGCGCCGTGGATCGGGCAGGCGCCATTTAGCACGACCCGGCACATCTTCACCAACCTGGGCGACGGCACCTATTTTCACTCCGGGCTGCTCGCGGTGCGCGCCTGCGTGGCCGCCGGCGTCAATATCACCTTCAAGGTGCTCTACAATGACGCGGTGGCCATGACCGGCGGCCAGCCCATGGACGGACCGCTCGATCCGCCCCTCATTACCCAGCAGCTCCACGCCGAGGGGGTAGGCCGCATTACGGTGGTCAGCGACGAGCCGGACAAGTATCCGATCGGCACCGAATGGGCGCCCGGGGTGACCGTTTACCACCGGGACGAGTTGGACCGGGTGCAGCGGGATCTGCGAGAACAACCGGGCGTCACCGCCCTGGTCTACGATCAGACCTGCGCCGCGGAGAAGCGCCGCCGGCGCAAGCGCGGCCTCTACCCCGACCCACCGAAGCGGGTCTTCATCAATGATCGGGTATGCGAGGGCTGCGGCGACTGCTCCGAGGTCTCCAACTGCCTGTCGGTCGTGCCCCTGGAAACCGAGTACGGCCGCAAGCGCGCCATCGACCAATCGTCGTGCAACAAGGATTATTCATGCGTGAAGGGCTTTTGCCCCAGCTTCGTGACCGTGCACGGCGGGCAGGTGCGCAAGCCCAAGGCGGCGCGGCCCGCGGGACCGGGCCATGCCTGGGGCGAGATCCCCATGCCCGCCCTGCCCGCCATCGACGAGCCGTACGGCATTCTCATTACCGGCGTGGGCGGCACCGGCGTAGTCACCATCGGGGCGCTGATCGGCATGGCCGCGCACATCGAGGGCAAGGGCTGCTCGGTGCTGGATATGACCGGCCTGGCGCAAAAGGGCGGCGCCGTGGTCAGCCACGTGCGCATCGCCAACGCCCCGGGAGAGATTCACGCGGTACGCCTCTCCGCCGGCGGGGCGCGTCTGATCCTGGGGTGCGACCTGGTGGTCGCCGGGGGCTTCGAGGCCCTGTCCAAGGCGCGGGCCGGCGCCACCCACGCCATCATCAACAGCCACGAGACCGCGACCAGTGATTTTATTCACGATCCGGATCTCGCGTTTCCAACCAGGGCGCTGCGCGAGGCGATCGTCTCGGCCACGGGGGCCGATCACGCGAACTTCCTGGACGCCACGCGCCTGGCCACCGCGCTCATGGGCGATTCAATCGCCACCAACCTGTTCATGCTGGGCTATGCTTGGCAGAAGGGGCGCGTACCGCTCTCCCTCGAGGCCATCGAGCGCGCCCTCGAGATCAACGCAGTGGCGGTCGATGCCAACAAGCGCGCGTTCCTATGGGGCCGCCGCGCGGCGCACGATCTACCCGCGGTAGAGGCCCACGCCACGCCGGAGATGGCGCGCGCGGCGAATCATCGCACGACCGACCTGGAATCCCTGATCGCGGACCGCGCGGCACAATTGACCGCCTATCAGGACGCGGCCTACGCCGCCCGTTACAAGACCCTGGTCGAGCGCACCCGCGACGCCGAAACCGCGCGCACGCCGGGCCGCGCGGATCTGACCGCCGCCGTGGCGCGCTATTATTTCAAGCTGCTTGCCTACAAGGACGAATACGAGGTGGCGCGGCTCTATACGGACGGCGCGTTCCTGGCCAGGCTGCGCGCCCAGTTCGAGGGTGACTACAAGCTGCGGTTCCATTTGGCGCCGCCGCTCGTGGCCGCCCGCGATCTGGAAACGGGGCATCTCAAGAAGCGAACCTACGGCCCCTGGATGCTCTCGGCGTTCAAGGTGCTGGCCCGCCTGCGCCGCCTGCGCGGCACGCCGTTCGATCCCTTTGGGCGCACCGCCGAGCGGCGCGCGGAGCGGTGCCTGATCGAAAAATACGAGGCCCTGATCGACGAGCTATTGAGCGGCCTGAGCCCCGAAACCCACGCGCTCGCCGTGGAACTCGCCTCGATCCCGGAGCATATCCGGGGCTACGGGCACATCAAGGAGCGCCACATGGCCGAGGCCAAGGCGCGCGAGACCGAGCTCCTGGCCGCCTTTCGGCATCCGCCCGCGCACCGCACCGCCGCCGAATAGGCCGCCTCTCAACCGGCGGAATCCCGTGGCAACACGATGGTTGGGCCGAGGGTTTCGATCACTTGGCGCGCGTCATAGACCGGGAACCCGCTGGGTGCCGGTCCCCCGGTAAAACGGCGCACCGTCGCATAGCCGGTATAACGGCTAAGGGCATAATAATCGCCCACCCCGCCATGGTAACCGACCCGGTGCCCGAAATCGTCGTCGAAAAACCGATGCCGATGGAAGCCGTAGTCGTACGGTGCGTAGGGGCCGATGCCCCGGTATGTCACGGTGCGCTCGATCTGCCGATCGAGGACGACGAACCGATCCACACCGCCGAAGCGCATGATCTCGGCGGCGCGGTACAGGAGATAATTCTCCACGGCCTCCCGTGGCGTTTCAAAATTCCCCGCGAACCGCACACGCCAAGTGTCGGCATCGATTTGCTGCTCGGCATAGCCCGTGGCGCCATCGTAGGGGCGATACGGAGTCGGCCCCGTCGCGCAACCAGCGAGCGCGATCGCGCCGAGCAGAAGCGAAATCACGCGCCAGCCCATGACATAAAAATGGGTGCGCGGCCGGCCGCCGGCAAGGACCCCCGCGGCTTGCCCCGGCGCTAACCGGTGGCCTAGTGCGCGCGAGCGCTTTTCGCTAATCTGCGGGCGCGCCCGCCGGCTGATCTGGTAACAAGCGGTGCCGGCGGCGCCGACCCGGACTAGAAGGAACCGCGAAGCCATGACCATGAAGACCATGCTCGTACCGCTCGAGGAAAGCGACGCGGTGACGTCCATCCTGGAGACCGCCTGGCTGGCCGCGGCGCCGTTCGGCGCGTACATCGAAGGCGTGCACATCCGCCGCGCCCTGCCCGGCATCGTGGTCGCGGACGTTGGCGGCTACGCGGCCGCCACCCCCGACCTGATGCAGAGCTTCGAGGAGGAGGAGAGCCAACGCGCGGCGCGGGTCCGTGCCCGGTTCGAGGACTTCATGCGGGCCAAGGGCTCGACGCTCGGCGTCGCCGTCACCGAGGGACCCTCGGCCGGGTGGGCGGACGACATCCCACCGGGCGACCTGGCCATCGGCATGCGAGCCTGGCTATTCGACCTGAGCGTGGTCGGGCGGCCGCGCGCGGGCACCAGCGCCCCGGCCATGAGCACCCTGGAGACCGTGCTCTTCGATAGCGGCCGCCCGATACTGATCGCGCCGCCGAGCGCGCCCACATCCCTGGGCGAGACCATCGTCGTTTCCTGGAACGGCAGCACGGAGACGGCGCGCGCCCTGGCCCTCGCCATGCCGTTTCTGGTCCGGGCGCGGCGCATCATCGTGCTCGCGGTGGAGGGCATCATGGTGCCCGGACCGAGCGCGACCGAGGTGGCGCGGTATCTCAAGCGCAACGACGTGCCGGCGGAAACCCGGGAAGTGGCCGAGCGCGGTGGCGGCGGCGAAACCATCCTGCGCGAGGCCGAGACCCTCGGCGCGGATCTTCTGATCAAGGGCGCCTACACGCACAGTCGCCTGCGCCAGATGATCCTGGGCGGAGCAACCTCCCATATCCTCGCGGAAGCCCAGCTACCGGTCCTCATGGCGCACTGACGAGCCCGGCGCGCGCCGGGCGTCACATGCCCGGCGGCAGTTCCGCGGGGCGAAAGACCGGCTCGCCGGCCAGCCACCGCGTCCCGGCATCGGGGGTTTCGAGCGCAATACGCAGGGCCGGCGTCAGTTCGACCCGGGTAGAGCGCAACCCGCAATCGGCAAGGCCGGCGGCGAGCCCGAGATGGGCGTGCCCGAAGATCCGGTACTGGGCAAGAAAGACCGGAATCGGCGTTTCGCGCTGGCGCAGGGACCGGATGCACGCATTCACGTCGCGAGAGTTGAACCCACGGCACGCCGCCGGGCGCGCGCCGTGCGCCGTGCACAGGCGTGCCACCAGGAGCGCGCACGGCAGGCGCGCGCGCCCGCGCTCCACCGGGCTCATGCCGCGCGTGCGCGCGTCCAGATCCCGCAAGCGCGCCTTGAGCTTGGCCAGCGCCTTGACCGCGAATTCGGAATCGACCCGCGCGGCCAGGTACAGCACCTCGGCGGGGGTCGCGCTCACGGTCTTGTAGCAGCAGTGGGCGCAGTACTTGCGGCACGGCAGGGCGCTGACCTCCCGCTCCACCGCCTCGTGGTCGCGGCGCAGGCGCGCGAACGCGGCCTCCGCCATCTCCAGGGCCACGCGCCCGGCCTCGGCCGCCGCCTCGGGCGTGCGCCGCGCCGAGAGGGTCTCGACCGTCATGGCGCGCACGGCGCGGCCCAGCGTCTCATGGGGCGTCTCCGACGGGCCCGGGTCGCGCGCGGGCGCCTCGCCAGGGTGATCTGGGCTCATGATCGGCCGTCTGCTTTCCCGCCGCCAATAATGGGGCGGCACTATAGCCGCCGGGCCCCGGCCGGTCCGATTTTTTTGGTTAATCTACCGTTTACTTTGTATCGGCATAGTTGTGCTGAGTGCGCGCGACACCATCGGCGAGGTTGGTGAGGTGCTGTACGCCAGAGCGACACACCGACGCCACGACAACGCCCCACCATCCGACCGAGCGGCGCCCACGCAGGATGTGCTCCCCAAAGGGGAATGACGATGGCAGTACGGATTTCGCCCACGGGCGCCCGGGATTCCGCGAGTATCCGGCCAACACCGGCCGGGGCGGCCGCGCAAGAGGCGGATGCCCAGCGCCTTGCCTGGTTGGCGGCGCGGGTGGGCGAACGACGGGAGCGCCCCCATCACTTTCTGTTGCTCCTGCGCTTCGGCCTGATCAACCTGATCGGCTTCGCCCTACTCGGCGCCGCCTATTTGCAGGGCCTCGTAAGCATGGTGTTCGTCGCGGACGCGACCTACATCTCGGCGGTCATCTGCGCGGTCTTTTTGGGCGGGCTTGGCATTTGCGCGCTCAAGGTCTGGCAGACCAGCCGGGATCTTAACCACCTCAAGTCTTTCGACCCGCTGGTCCCCTCGCACGTCGCCAAGTATCTGGCGCGGATACGGGGGCGCCCGGGAGAAAGCCGCGCCATCGTCGCCGGTGCGCTACGCCTGAAGCTGACCCAGCGCGTGGCGGTGGTGCGGCACGTCGCCGGCAGCCTGGTCCTGCTCGGGCTGATTGGCACCGTGGTCGGCTTCATCATCGCCCTGAGCGGGGTCCAGCCCGATCAGGCGGCCAACGTGAAGGCGATCACGCCCATGATCTCGACCCTGATCTCGGGCATGTCCACCGCGCTATATACGACCCTGGTCGGATCGGTGCTCAATGTCTGGCTGATGATCAACTACCACCTTCTGGCCGGGGGCACCGTGAAGCTGATTACCGGGCTCTTGGAGTTCGGCGAAAACCATGCAACAGCTTGATCATTTCGACGACGACGGCGCCAACACCGTCTTTCGCGATGTCATCTTCCTGGCGCTCGCCGGGTTCGTGGCCATGGTGCTGCTGCTTCTGCCGCACCTCAACCCACCGGCCACCGCCAATGAAGGCACGCCCGCGCCGGGCAACGTCATCGTGGAGATTAGCTGGCCCGAGAAAATCGACGCGGACGTGGACCTTTGGGTGCAGGCGCCCGGCGATGCCCCGGTCGGCTACTCCAATAAGGGCGGGTTGCTGTTCAACCTGCTGCGCGACGACCTGGGCGTGCAGTCCGACATGACCAATATCAATTACGAGGTTTCCTACAGCCGCGGCGTGGCGCCGGGCGAGTATGTGGTCAACGTTCATCTGTACCGGGATCTATCCGGGCAGTTGCCACTGCCGGTCAACGTCGTGGTCAGCGTCAAGTCCTCCGCGCAGGCGGCGGCCAAGCGCCTGCTTCAGACCCAGCTCTTGTTGCACCACCAGGGCGAGGAACTGACCGCCTTCCGCTTCGTGCTGAACGAGGATGGTACCCTGGTTCCCGACAGCGTCAACGACCTACCCAAGGCTCTGCGCTCCAAGAAGAAATCGTGATGAGCGATCTCCTGATCCTGTTCGCTGTCCTGGCCGGCCTGGCCGCGATCCTGGCCAACATCGCCGTGTGGTCGCCGCGCCGGACATGGCTCAAGGTCGGGGCGCTGGTTACCACCGCCGTGCTGCTGCCGTCGGGCTACATGGGGTTCACGGCCATGCTCAGCCGGCCCAAGCCGGTGGATTTCGAATGGGGCAGACGGGAGTTGGCGGAAGCCGCGGTCCTCGGCGCGCAAATGGAGGAGGGCAAGGCGATCTACCTGTGGATGATGCTGCCCGATGCCACGGAGCCGCGCGCCTACGTGCTCCCATGGAACAAGAAAATGGCCCGGCAATTGCGCGGCGCCCAGCAGGAAGCCCGGCAATCCGGCGCGCGGGTGCGTATGCGCAAGCCGTTCGAGCGGTCCTACGACGAGCGGAAACGGCGTTTCTACGCGCCGCCGCCACCGCCACCGCCCTTGAAGGCGGTCCCGCCGGACAACCCGCTCGAATTTCACGGCTCGCAATCGCCCCAAGCCGGCGACTGAGACCCACCGGACGCGGAGCGACACCGGCCGGCCATGCTCTTTACGCCGGAGCGCCGACGTGGCAAGACCCTGCCCCAATGACCATGCCAAATCTCGTTGATAGGGGCCCATGACGACGACGCGTGGCGCGGTTGCGTGTGGCCACCCGGCGACCGCCGCCGCCGCGGCCGAGATCCTCGCTGAGGGCGGCAACGCCTTCGACGCGGCGCTCGCCGACCTGTGCGCGAGCACCGTGGCGGAGCCGATTCTCGGTTCCCTCGGCGGCGGCGGCTTCTTGCTCGCGCAGCGCGCCGGCGGCGAGGCCGTGCTCTATGATTTCTTCGTCGAGACGCCGCTCGGCCGGCGCCTGGTCGAGGAGATCGATTTTTATCCCATCGACGCGGACTTCGGCACCGCGACCCAGGAATTTCATATCGGGATGGGCGCGATCGCCACGCCCGGGGTCATCGCCGGGCTGTTCGCGGTACACCGAGACCTGGGCACGCTCCCCATGGCGCGCCTGGTCGAGCCCGCGGCGCGCATGGCGCGCGAAGGCGTGCCGCTGCGCCCCATCGACACCTATCTGTTCCAGGTGATTGGGCCGATCCTCTTGGCCCGGCCAGAGGGGCGCGCCTTGTTCGCGCGCCACGATGGCGCGCCGCTCGCTCACGGCGATGTCCTGCGCCAGCCGGAATTGGCCGATACCCTGGAGGCCCTGGCGCGGGAGGGGGCCGCGCTCTTCTATAAGGGTGAGATCGGCCAGCGCCTGATCGCCAATTGCCGAACCCAAGGCGGGCAACTGAGCGCCGAGGACCTGGCCGCCTACGAAGTGGTCGAGCGCCGGCCCCTGGAGCGCACCTATCGGGACGCACGCATCCTGACCAACCCGCCGCCCTCCTCGGGGGGTATTCTCATCGCCTTCGCGCTGGAGTTGCTGGCGCGCGCCGAGGCACCCGGGGCTGATTGGGGGTCGGCGGCGCATGCCGCGACGCTGCTACGGGTCATGGCGCTGACCAACCGGGCGCGCGTGGAAACCCATCTGCACGAGGCGGTCGCCGAGGCGGAGGAGGCCGCCGCAGCCGCGCGCCTGCTGGACCCACGCCTTCTGGAGCGCTACGCCCGCGAGGTGCGCGGCCACGCCCCCCGCACGCGCGGGACCACCCATATGAGCGTGGTGGACGCCGCGGGCAACGTCGCCGCGCTCAGCGTCTCAAACGGCGAGGGCTGCGGCTACATCGTACCGGGCACGGGAATCATGATGAACAACATGCTGGGCGAGGAGGACATCAACGCCCACGGTTTCCACGCTTGGCCCGAGGGCAGCCACATGTCGTCCATGATAAGCCCAACCGTGATCCGCCGCGCGGACGGCCGCCTCGCCGCCTTGGGCTCGGGCGGCTCGAACCGGATCCGCACGGCGATCCTTCAGGTCCTGGTCAATCTGATCGATTACGAGCACGAGATCGCTCCGGCGGTCGCGGCGCCGCGCCTACACCTGGAGGCCGGCGTGGCCAGCGTCGAGGGCGGTTTCGCCGACGAGGTGGCCGCCGCGGCCGGCGCGTTCGCCGAGCGCGCCACGGTCTGGCCGGCGCACAATCTTTTCTTCGGCGGTGTTCACGCGGTCGAGCGCGCCAGCGACGGGCGGTTCAGCGCGGCCGGCGACCCGCGCCGCGGCGGCAGCACCAGAATCGTCTGATCGGCGCCGTTCAAGACGGGCCCGCCCCCTGGGTCAGGCCGCCTTGCTGTTCCCCCGAATGCGGGTGATGTAGGCGCGCGCGCAGTGATCTTCGCAGTACGGCTTGCCGTCGGTCGCCGGGAGGTTGCAGAAATGGAAGCTATCCTCGCGCGGGTCGCCAATCGGCCACAGGCAACTGGGCCCCTTGGTGCCCTTGCGCACGACAACGCGCGGCTTTGGCGTTGGCTCCGGCACGACCGGGTGCACCTCCGCGGGGGCGCTCAGCAATGGAACACGCCGCCGCACCGGCGTACGCCGCTCGCGCCGAATCGGCGACGGGCGCGCCGCCAGGCGCATGCGGTGCGCCTTGCCCACGACCGCGTTTTTCGATACCCCCAGCAACCGGCCGATGGCCGAGGCGCTGTACCCCGATTCCCAAAGCCGCGCCAGCTCCGCGACCCGATCGTCGGTCCAAGTCATGTGGCTTCCCCCAGGTAGCACTACCAGATGTGGCAAGGTATCATATATATTGTGGAGACGACAATAGGATTCGCTACATGATGTGCTCCTGCCCGGGGACTCGCAGCGTGGCGCGGGCACGGGACCGACGATCTTCTGGGCCGCGCCGCCGTGGCGGTGGCGCGCGCGCATGATTATCCTATTTACGGATTTCGGCCCGACGGGGCCCTATATGGGGCAGATCACGGGCGCCTTGATGCGCGACGCGCCCGGCGTGGAGATCGTGCAACTCATGTGCGACGCGCCCGCCTTCGATCCTCGGGCGGCCGCCTATCTGCTCGCGGCCTATGCGCCGGATTTTCCCGAGGGCGGCATATTTCTCGCGGTGGTCGACCCAGGCGTGGGCGGGCCACGGGCGCCGCTCGTGCTCCAAGCCGGGGGGCGCTGGTACGTAGGCCCGGACAACGGCTTGCTCGCCATGGTGGCGCGCCGGGCCGGGCCGGCCGCGCGCGCATGGGAGATTACCTGGCGCCCCGCGCGCCTCTCGGCCACCTTCCACGGGCGGGACCTGTTCGCCCCCGTGGCCGCGCGCCTGGCGCGGGGCGAAGCGCCGCCGGGGCGTCCGCGCGACCACGCCGAGATGGCCGCGGCGCCGGGGGCGGACTGGCCGGACGACCTGGCGCGGGTGATTTACGTGGACGCCTTCGGCAACGCCCTGACCGGCCTGCGCGCCGCCAAGCTACCGCGCGGCGCGACCCTCGCCGTGGCCGGCCGGCCCTTGCGCCGGGTCCGCGCCTTCGCCGAGGTGCCGCCCGGCGCGGCACTGTGCTACGAGAACGCCAACGGCTTGATGGAGATCGCCGTCAATCAAGGCAGCGCGGCGCGAACCCTGAACCTCGACGTGGGCTCCAAAATCGACATCGCTGGAGACTCGACGTAAGGCCGCCTCTGGCCTACATATGGCCGCCGTTCCAACCGCGCCACGACGGATATCATCGGCCCATGAGCGAACCAACCGCCCGCGCGCCCCTACGCGGCATTCTACTGGGCATCGCCGCGATGGTCCTCATCGTCACCGCGTCGAACGTGGCCGTGCGGGTCCCGATCAACGATTGGCTGACCTGGGGCGCCTTCACCTACCCGGTCTCGTTCCTGGTGACCGACCTGACCAACCGGGCGCTCGGCCCCGGCCCGGCCCGGCGCGTGGTCTATGTGGGCTTCGCGGTCGCGGTCGTGTTGTCCGCGCTGTTCGCCGGCCCGCGGATCGCCGCCGCGTCGGGCCTTGCGTTCCTGCTCGCCCAACTCATGGACATCGCGATCTTCGACCGCCTGCGCCAGGCCGCCTGGTGGCGCGCGCCGCTGGTCTCCTCGACCCTCGCCTCGGCCCTGGATACGGCGGTGTTCTTCGCCCTGGCGTTCGCCGGCACGGGCCTGCCGTGGACCACATGGGCAACCGGCGACTACGGGGTCAAGCTGTTGATGGCGGCGGTGCTGCTGGCGCCCTTCCGCGCACTGATGGCGTGGGTTCGCGCGCGGCCCGCCCTCGACCCGGCGACATAGGACGCGAGGGCGCGCACGGCTCCGATGTGCCGTGTCGGCGATTGCCGCGCGGCGCGCAATCTGCGACGTTTGCAAGAACCACGGTGGAGATTGGCCATGAAGATCGTCATCGACCAAGCGGAATTTCGGCGCCTATCTTCGGCGACTCGGGATGAGATTTTGCGCTCGCTGACCGGCAAGGCGGCATCGGCGCCCGAAGTGGCGCCCACGAGCCGGACCCAGACGCGCGTGCAATGGCTCTGGCCGGTGGATATCACCGCCGATCAGGCGGTCAAGCTGGTCCATGGCCTGTCCGAGGACCATAAGCGCCGCCTGGTGCTCTTCACCCGCAAGAGCGGTCGCGTGCGCATGAAGGAGATCATGTCCGTCGCCGGCGACACGGACCTGCGCTCGATCTCGCATTTCGAGAGGGTCATGACCAGGCGCCTGCGGCGTATGATCGAGGATCCGGACCGCAAGGCACAACTGATTGGCTGGGATTTCGACGCGACCAAATGGGACGCGGGGCGCACGACCATCCTGGACGGGGTCTATTACGTCAGCGAAAAAACCGCCCAGGCCTTGCGCGCGGCCCTGCCTCCGGATAGGCAGCACGGCGCGCCCGGGAGCGAAGGATAGGGTCGGTTCGCGGCCGGGGGAACCGACGCGCTACTTGCTCGCGGGCAGGATGCTCAGCGGGCTCGCGTTGGGCGAGGCCAGGAGGCCGGTCAATAGCGACATGTGCGCGCCCATTTGCCGGGGCCGCCAACCGGAGGTCTTGTCCTCCATGGCCAACTTCTCGCGCAGGACCTTGAGCAGCCCGGCGACGCCGACCCGGTTGACCACCGTGGCGAACTCCCGTCGATGGGTCAGCGCCAGGCTGACACCATCCACGGAAACGTCGATAACCTTGTACGTGCCGGCATTCTCGCGCACCCGCCAGACCGGATTGGTTGGCCCGTCGGGGCCGACGACGCTGGTCTCGACCAGGATGTCGTGCTCGCCCACCGCGTTGCTGTTCACCACGCTCAGAGTCTCGGCGCGGAACGACCGCAGACGGCGAGCATAACTGTTCACGAGGTATCGGCTGAAGAGATCCTGAAACTCGGCGCGCTCGGCCTTCGTGGCCCGGTTCCAATACTTGCCGAGCACGAACTGGCACGTCAGTTCCAGATCGAATCCTTCGCGGATCAGGTCGCGAAGCTCGGTCCGGCGGGCCTCGGTCATCTCCCCGTCGCCGGTTGCCAGGGCGACCATCGCCTGACCGCTCAGATCCTCGATGAACCGCGCGGCCCGGCCCGGTCCCTCGTTGGCGGCCATGGCGGGATGCGCCGCGCCAACGCCGAGCGCCCAGATCAAAGCGAGCACAAATAGCCCACCGAATGTTCGACAGTATCGCATCACGCCCTCGCTATCCGCTTCGACACGCCGGGCGCCCATGTCTGATTCAATCGCGCCGCTTGTCGTGCCGAGTCCGGTTGTTACCGGCTGTTCTTGTTCGTGAGGCATTTCATCAGAGACTCGTTAACGTATTCTTTCGGAAACCTAGGATTTCTGCCGCTTTTGTCCGAGGCGGATTTAACGAAAATTGCCGGAGGGTTATGATCGAGCGAGCGATAAGCATCCCATGTGCTGCCATAACTCGTTGAATCAAGAGCTACAATTCAACGCTCGCCCGCACCGCGGTCTACCGCGACTCGACCCCATGATCATGCGCGGCGAGTGCCCAACCCGTGTGTGGCAATGTTGTGATATGCAATGCGGCCGCCATAACGGTGCCGTATTCGCGTGCCGCGTCGCCTGGGAGTCCGCGCCAGGGCTTGGCACGATGCGTGCATCGCCACGGGGGCAGGAGGCCATTCTCGATGCCCGTTTCGCCCTGGTCCATCTTGTCCCCCCGGCGCCCCGCCGCTCTGCTTGGGGCTCTGCTTGGGGCCCTGCTTGCGCTTGCGCTTGCCACGCCCATTCGGGCGGAACCGGCATCGGAGGCCGTTCCGGCGCGCCTATGCGCCCCGCACATCGCCCGGGCCGAGCGCGCCCACGGGCTGCCGCCCTACCTGCTGGGGGCGATCGCGAAGGTCGAATCCGGGCGTGTCGAGGCCAGGAGCGGGGCAACGATTGCCTGGCCGTGGATGGTCACCGCGCGCGGCCGGGGACGGTTTTTGCCCACCAAGGCGGCCGCCATCGCCGCGGTCGAGCGCCTGCGGGCCCAGGGTGTCGGCAACATCGACGTGGGCTGCATGCAGATCAACCTGCGCTACCACCCGGATGCCTTCGCCGATCTGGAGGCCGCCTTCGACCCGGCGCAAAACGTGGCCTATGCCGCCCGCCTGCTGGTGCGGCTGCGCCGCGCGGTGGGCTCGTGGACTCGCGCGGTGGGCGATTATCATTCCGGGACGCCGCGCCTGAGCGGCCCCTACCGGGTCAAGGTGTTCAAGGCCCGCTTCGCCGCGCGAAAAAGAGCAGCGACTCCAAACCCAAACTCGATCAACTAAGCTCCACGCGTCCGCGCATGGCCAAGAGGCCGTCCGAGTCGGCGACCCACACGTCGGCCCCTTGTCCGTCCCCATCCGGCTGGCCGGCGACGGTGAAGGGCGCGGTATCGAAGATCGGCCGCAACGCCCGGAAGGAAAAGCGCCCGACCCGTTCCCGGGGCCACGCGGCGCGCACCTGCTCGATCATCAGGGTCGCCAACAGCGGCCCATGCACGACCAGGCCGGGATACCCCTCCACGCCGGTGGCGTAAGGGCGGTCGTAATGGATGCGGTGGCCGTTGAAGGTGAGCGCCGAATAACGAAACAGCAAAACCGGGTCCGGCCGCGCCACGCGGCGCCAGGCCGCCGTGCCCGGCGCCGGGTCGCCCGGCGGGGCCTTGGCGGCGGGACCCGAGGGCGCCTCCCGGTAGACGATATCGTGCTCGTCCTCGATGCACGCCGCGCCTTCCACGGCGATTTCGTGACGCACGGTCACGAACATCAACCGGCCGCTACGCCCGGTCTTGGATCGAACGTCGGCGATCACGGAGCGGCGCACCGCCTTGGCGCCGATAGGCACCGGGCGGTGAAAGATCACCCGGCTGCCCGCCCACATGCGCCGGGGTAGCTCGATGGAGGGCAGAAACCCGCCGCGCGCCGGGTGCCCGTCCGGGCCCAGGGCCGAGGCCGGCTCGACCCACCAGAAATAGAGCCCGTGCCACAAGGGCGGCAGGGGGTCGCCGGGAGCCAGCGCGGCGGCGCCGTCGTCCAGAGTCGCCTGCATGGCGCGGGCGCGGTCAAGATCGATGGTATCGGCGACGGTCTGTTCCCGGCCGATCCAGTCCTCCCACCGGGGGTCGGGGTTGGGTGCTTCGCTCATGGGGCGAACTCCTGGCGTATGGCGGGGCCATCCCGGTCGAGTGCCGGCACGGCGCCGAGCGGGTCGTGGCCGTCCGACCAGCGCGCGGGCGGCGCCACCGCCTGGATCGTGCCCGAGGACGTGGCGATGGCGGCGCGGCGCAGTTGCGGGTGGCGCGCCAGGTCCGCCACGGAATTGACCGCGCCATAGGCGATGCGGGCGTCGCGCAGGCGGGCCACCATCGCCGCGCGGGTCAGGGGCGCGAACGCGGCGGCGATCTCGGCGTCGAGCGCCGGACGGTTGGCGACCCGGGCCGAATTGTCCCTGAAGCGGGGATCGTCCGCGAGATCAGGGCGATTGATCACATCGTCGCGAAAGCGGGCCCACTCGCGCTCGTTCTGGATCGAGATCACCACCTCGCCCCCGTCCCCGGCGGCGTAAACCCCATAGGGCGCGATCGAGGGATGATTGAGCCCAACCCGCGCCGGCGCCCGGCCGCCGTAGACCTCGTGAAGCAGCGGCACGGTCATCCAGTCCGCCATGGCGTCGAACAGGGAGACCGCGACACCACGGCCGCGCCCGTCGGCGGCCCGCGCGATGAGCGCTTCCAGCACCGCCATGTAGGCGTACATGCCGGCGCCGATATCGCACACGGAAACGCCCACGCGCCCCGGCCCCTCGGGGCGCCCGGTGACCGACGCCAAGCCGGTTTCCGCCTGCACCAGCAGGTCGTAGGCTTTCATATCGGCATACGGTCCCGCCTCCCCGTAGCCGCTGATATCGCAGGTCACCAGGCGCGGATGCCGGGCGCGAAGGTTGGCGCTCCCGAAGCCCGCGCGCGCCGCGGCGCCGGGCGCCAGGTTCTGGATGAAGACATCGGCCCGCGCGATCATGCGGCCGAGGAGCGCGGCGTCGGCCGGGTCCTTGATGTCGAGGACGATCGACTCCTTGCCCCGGTTGAGCCAGACGAAATAGGCGCTTTCGCCCTTGGCCACCCGGTCGTAGCCGCGCGCGAAATCCCCTTCGGGGCGCTCGATCTTGATCACCCGCGCGCCCGCGTCGGCTAGGCGCGCGGCGCAATAAGGCGCCGCCACCGCCTGTTCCAGGCTCACCACCAGAGTCCCCGCAAGTGGCTTGGCCATGGGTCGGAACCCGCTCAATACGAGCGCGGCAGGTCGAGCACGTGCTCGGCCAGGTACGCCAGGATCAGGTTGGTGGAGATGGGCGCCACCTGGTAGAGGCGCGTCTCGCGGAACTTGCGCTCCACGTCGAAATCCTCGGCGAAGCCGTAGCCCCCGTGGGTTTGCAGGCAGGTGTCGCCAGCCGCCCACGAGGCTTCCGAGGCGAGCAGCTTGGCCATGTTGGCCTCGGCCCCGCATGGGCGCCCGGCCTCGAACAAGGCCGCCGCGCGCGCCACCATGAGCGCCGCCGCGCTGGTTTGGGCGTAGGCGCGGGCGATGGGAAACTGAACCCCCTGGTTTTGGCCGATGGGCCGGCCGAAGACGACGCGCTCCCGGGCGTAGGCGCTGGCCGTCTCGATGAACCAGCGGGCATCGCCCAGGCACTCCGCCGCGATCAGGATGCGCTCGGCGTTCATGCCGTCGAGGATGTGGCGGAAGCCCTTGCCCGCCTCGCCGATCAGGTTCTCCGCGGGCACGCGCAGGTCCTGAATGAAGATCTCGGTGGTGGCGTGATTGATCATGGTGCGTATCGGCCGGATCACCACCGGCGGATTGGCGCCGGCGGTCGCCGCGCGCAGGTCCACGACAAAGACCGAAAGCCCCTCGCCCTTGCGCGCCACTTTGTCCCTGGGGGTGGTGCGCGCCAGTAGCAGCATGAGGTCCGAGTGCTCGGCCCGGCTGGTCCAGACCTTTTGGCCGTTGACCACGTAGGCGTCGGCCTCGCGCCGGGCGGTGGTGGTCAGGCTCAGGGTATCGGTGCCGCTGCTCGGCTCGCTCACCCCGAAGGCTTGCAGGCGCAGGCGCCCGGCCGCGATCTCGGGCAGCCAGCGGGCCTTCTGCGCCGCGTTGCCGTGGCGCAGGATGGTGCCCATCGTATACATCTGGGCATGGCAGGCCGCGCCGTTGCATCCCGCGGCGTGAATCTCCTCCAGAATCGCCGCGGCGGCGGAAAGCGGCAGGCCGCTACCGCCGAAGTCCTCGGGAATCAGCGCGGCCAGGTATCCGGCCTCGGTCAGCGCCCGCACGAAGTCGTCCGGGTAGGCGCGCTCCCGGTCGAGGGCGCGCCAATAGGCGCCGGGAAAGCGCGCGCACAGCGCCCGCACGCCGGCCCGGATCTCCCCGTAGTCTTGCGCCGCCATGGGGTCGGACACCGTGTCTTCTCCTGTTCCCGCTCGCGCGAGCCTAGCCGATCCGCGCTCGCCTGCAAGCGGGCGGCGCGAACCTTCACGCTTGCGCCCGCGCGCCCGGCGGCGATACTCGCGGACCATGAACGCGACCCCACGACGCACGCACCGCGATGTGCTGGAAGAATACCTCGCCCTCGCCGGCGCGCGGGTGGCCGATATCGGCTGCGGCGATGGATCGTTGGTGCGCAACCTGACCCGCGCGGGGGCGCGAGTGACCGGCATCGACCCGTCGGAGGGGCAGATCGCGCGCGCGCGCGCCGCCGAGCCGGCCGGCGACGAGGACTACATTCTGGCCGGCGCCGAGGCCCTGCCCCTGCCCGACGGGAGCCTTGATATCGCGATCTTTTTCAACGCCTTGCACCATGTGCCCGTGGCCCTTCAGGGCCAGGCCCTGGAGGAGGCGGCGCGCGCGCTCAAGCCTGGTGGCCTGCTCTATATCGTGGAGCCGATCGCGGCCGGGCGCTATTTCGAGATCACCCGCGGGATCGAGGACGAGACCGAGGTGCGCGCCAAGGCCCACGAAGCGCTGCAAGCGGCGGCGCGCGGGCCCCTGTACGAGCTACGGCGGGAGCTGACCTACCTGGCGCCGATCCGTTACGAGGATTTCGCGCAATTCCGTGCCCGCCTGATCGCGGTGGACGAGCGGCGGCGATCCTTGGTGGAGGCGCGGGAAAACGAGTTGCGCGCCGCGTTCGAGGCCGGCGCCGAGCGCCACGACGGCGCCTACACATTCGATCAGCCGTTCCGGCTGGATATCATGGGGCGCCCGTAGGCGCGCCCGGTACCACATCCGTTAGGAGGCCAACCGCGCGATGCAAGACCGCTCCCCGCAAGAGCCCGCCGCCCAGGCGCAACCCCAAGCCTTCGCCGATGCGCGGGTTCTGACACTCTTTCCCACCTGCGTGTGGGTGCACGACCTGAAACCCCAGGACATGGAGGCGATCAACGAGGCCATCCTGCCCAAGATCGAGGCCCTCCTGGAGCCGCGCGCGGAAACCATAAAGGCCGGCATCTGGCAAACCAACCACGACCTGCACAGGCTGGAGGAATTTCGCCGTCTGGTCGCGATCATGCGCCGGGCGAGCGAGGCGGCGCTGGACTTTCTGAAGATTGGCCGCCGGGAGATCGCGATCACCGGATGCTGGGCCAACGTCAACCCGCCAGGGACCGGCCACCGCCCCCATACCCATCCCAACAACCTCCTGAGCGGCGTCTATTATGCCCGCGCGCCGCACCAGGGCGACGGCCTCGTGCTGCACGACCCACGGCCGCAGGCGCACGTGCTCTCGCCCAAGGTCACGCAGCTCTCGGAAGTGACCGGCAGCGAGATCAAGCTGGACGCGCGGCCCGGGCGCCTGGTGATCTTTCCCGCCTGGCTGGAACATTCCGTGGCGCCGACCGTTGGCCCCGGCGAGCGGGTCAGCATCAGCTTCAACCTCATGCTCGGCCATTATGCCGAGGAGTTCAGCCCGCCCCGATGGGCGCGCCGGCCCAGCACCTGATACCAGGGGCGACTCCCATGGCGGTTACCTACACATCCAAGCACCATTCGCCGGAGGATCCGGGTGGGCTGATCCGCGAGGTCCTGGACCTGGGACCCGAGTTTCCCGGCCCGGCCCGGGACGTGCTGCTAACGTGGATGATGCGTCTGGACGAGGATGCCGATCCATCGGCGGCGGCCCGCGCCTTGATCGCGCGCTACGGGCTCGATCACACGCCGAGCAAGGCGGGGCCGTGCGCGGAGCTGGTGGCGCTGCTTCGCGAAACCGCGACCTACCCGCAAGAGCGCCTGAACTCGCACCTGTGCCGCCCGCGCCGGCGCGGCGGCCCCGCCCGGCGCCGCGAGAGCGATTAGAGCACGGCCCGCCTACAGGGCCGCGTAGTCGATGGGGCCGTTCTTGTCCAGGCGGCGCGTGACCTTGGGCAGGGGGTACTTGAGGCCCGTGGCGCAGTTGTACAGCACCACCTGCTCGTCCGTGCCGACTCGCCCATCGGCGAGCGCCCGCTTGTAGGCGGCGACCGTCGCGGCGCCTTCGGGGCAGAGCAGCAGCCCTTCCGCGCGCGCCACCTCCTCGCGCGCCGCCAGGATCTCCTCGTCGGGCACGGCGATGGCGAAACCGCCGGAGTCGCGCACCGCGCGCAGGATCAGAAAATCGCCGACCGCGATGGGCACGCGCATGCCCGAGGCGATGGTATGGGCGTTTTCCCACAAGGGCGCGTGCTCCGCGCCCTCCTCGTAGGCCTTGACGATGGGCGCGCAGCCGGTCGCTTGCACGGCGACCATGCGCGGCTTCTTGCCGGTCAGCCAGCCGATCGCCTCCAGCTCGGCGAACGCCTTCCACATGCCGATCAGCCCGGTGCCGCCGCCGGTGGGGTAGAAAATCACGTCGGGCACCCGCCAGCCCATTTGCTCGGCCAGTTCCAGGCCCATGGTCTTCTTGCCCTCGATCCGATAGGGCTCCTTGAGGGTGGAAACGTCGAACCAGCCGGCGGTCGCCTTGCCGTCGCCGACAATCTTGCCGCAATCGTTGATCAGGCCGTTGACCCGGTACACCGTGGCACCCTGCAACTCGATCTCGGAGATGTTCACCTCCGGCGCGTCGTCCGGACAAAAGACCGTGCTACGCAGGCCCGCGCGAGTGGCATAGGCGGCGAGCGCCGCGCCCGCGTTGCCGGCGGTCGGCATGGCCAGGTGGGACAGGCCCAGCTCCTTGGCCATGGCCACCGCGAGCGCCAGCCCGCGCGCCTTGAACGAGCCCGTGGGCAGGCGACCCTCGTCCTTGACGATCGCCTCGCCGCCGGCCAGGCCCAGGCGCGCCCCGAGGCGCGGCAGGGAGACGAGCGGCGTGGTCACCTCGCCCAGATCGACCGCGTTCTCGCTCCGGCGCGCGGGCAGAAACTCCCGGTAACGCCAGAAGCCGCCCGCGCGCGCCGCCAGGGCCTCCTTGGTCACCGCCTGACCCAGCGCCGCCAGGTCGTAGCGCACCAGGAGCGGCCGGCCGACCTCGGAGAGCCCATGCACCCGGTCGGCCTCGTAGCGCGCGCCGGTCATGGAGCATTCGAGATGGGAGACGAAGGTGGGGATGTCGGCTGTTTTCATTGACCCTGCTCCTGTGCTCGCGATATCCCGGTCAGCCCCAAAGGGCTGCTTGCGGGGGATGGATCAGGCTGTTTTCGTACAGGAGGCCGGGCTCCCGGTCATGGCCCAACATAAGCGGCCCGTCGAGATCGACCACCGCGGCGCCCTGGGCGACCACCGTCGCCGGGGCCATGGCGAGGGAGGTGCCCAGCATGCAGCCCACCATGATACCGTAGCCCTGGGCGCGCGCCGCCGCCTTGAGTCTGAGCGCCTCGGTCAGGCCGCCGGTCTTGTCCAGCTTGATATTGACCACGTCGTAGCGCCCGGCGATGGCGGCGAGGGAGGCGGTGTCGTGGCAGGATTCGTCCGCGCACACGGGAATCGGCCGGTCCATCTCGGCCAAGGCGGCGTCCTTGCCGGCCGGCAGCGGCTGCTCGATCAGGATCACGCCAAGAGCCGCCAGGCGCGGCATCAGGTCCTGGTAATCCGCGGGCGACCAGCCCTCGTTGGCGTCCACGGTCAGCCGCGCGTTGGGTGCATTGGCGTGCACCGCCTCGACCCGCGCCAGATCTTCCGGGCCGCTCAGCTTGAGCTTGAGCAGCGCGCGGTCCGCGTGGTCCGCCGCCGCCTTGGCCATGGCCTCGACCGGGCCGAGGGACAAGGTATAGGCGGTGACCAACGGCGCGGGCGCCGGCAACTCCGCCAACTCCCAGACTCGGCGGCCGGCGCGCTTGGCCTCGATATCCCAAAACGCGCAATCGACCGCGTTGCGCGCCGCGCCGGGGGGCAACGCCGCCTGCAAGCCAGCCCGGTCCAGGCCCGCGGTCAGCGGCGCGCCCAGGGATTCGATGGCGGCGATCACGCCATCCGTCGTTTCGCCGTAGCGCCCGGTGGGCGAAGACTCGCCGCACCCGACGATGGCCCGGCCATCGGGGCCGACGCCGCGCAACTCGACCACCACGACCGTCGATTCCGTGCGCGTTCCGCGCGAGATGGTGAACGGCTGGCGATATTTCCAAATCTCGGGTCGAACGCTCAGTTCAAGGCCGGTTGCGCCGGAAGGATTGGATAAGCTCATGATTCGATTTCTGTTTCCCTTGCGACATGGAACGAGACACCGGCGCCCGGGGCGGCGCGCGGTCTGAAACGGGGATGCGGGGGCGCGCTAGTTATTGCATGCGGTCGACGATCGGGCCAACGCCGTCCTTGAACGCGTCGACCGCGGGCAGGTCGAGCTCGTTCTCGACGGCGCGCAGCAGCGCCGCGCCTTCGTCCGGCGGAAGCCGGGAGGTATTGACCGAAACGCCGATGCAGCGCGCCCCTGGATTGGTCAGGCGCGCCGCCGCCAGGTTGGCTTCGATGCACGCCTTCAGGTCCGGCACGCGATAGTCCGCCAGGCCGCGCATGTGGGTGCGCGTGGGCTCGTGGCACAGGACCAGCGCGTCCGCCTGGGCGCCATGCAGCAGACCGAGGCTGACCCCGGCGAAGGAGACATGAAAAAGCGAGCCCTGTCCCTCGATGATATCCCAATGATCGGGCCGGTTCGCCGGGGTCAGCCATTCGACCGCCCCGGAAATGAAGTCCGCCACCACCGCGTCGACCGAAACCCCGCCGCCGGCGATCAGGATGCCGGTCTGGCCGGTGGCGCGAAAATCCGCGTCCATGCCCCGGGCGCGGGCCTCCTTCTCGATGGCCAGCGCCGTGTACATCTTGCCGACGGAGCAGTCGGTGCCGACCGTCAACAGGCGCCGCCCCGGGCGTCGCCGCCCGTCGGCGACATCGAAGGTCCGGCCCGGGTGGCGCACGTCGAACAAGCGGCGCCCGCGCGCCGCCGCGCGTTCAGCCAGTGCTGGCACATCGGTCAGGCGACTGTGTAGGCCGGCGGCGACATCCATGCCCGCGTCGAGCGCGCCTTCCAGCGCCTCCATCCAGGCGGGGCCGATGACCCCACCCCGGTTGGCGACCCCGATAACCAGGGTGCGCGCGCCGGCGGCGGCGGCTTCCTCGACGGTCATGCCCGGTAAGCCCAGATCCGCGTTGCACCCGGGCAGACGAACCTGCCCCAGGCACCAGTCGGGCCGCCAGTGGGCGATGCCCTGGCCGGTCTTGGCCGCCAAGGTATCGTGCGCATCCCCCAGAAAAAGGGCATACGGGTGCTCGATCGCCATCCCCGCCGAAACCTCTTGAAACTCCCTCTCGGCCACCGTTATGGCACAGTCGCGCGGCGCGCGCATCTCGAACGTCCGCCATTGCCCGGCGCGCCGACCCGCGCTACCAGAGCCCATGGCAACGCCACCGCCAAGCTCTCCGACCCCGTGCCGGGCCGCCGCCGCGCCCGCGCCACCGTCCGGGGCGCCCGGGGCGCCCGCCGCCGGCTGGCATGGGCGCGTGTGGACGCTGGCCGGGCCGATCATCATCTCCAACCTGTCGACCCCCTTGCTCGGCGCGGTGGACACGGCCGTCGTCGGACGCCTGCCGGACGCGGCCTATATCGGCGGCGTGGCCATCGGCGCGCTCATCTTCGATTTTCTCTTCTGGGGCTTCGGGTTCTTGCGCATGGGCACGACCAGGTTTACCGCCCAGGCGTTCGGCGCGGGAAACGCGTACGAGCTACGCGCCGCGCTGGCGCGCCCGCTCGTGCTCGCGCTCGGCCTTGGCGTCCTGCTGATCGTGCTCCGGGGGCCGATCGGATGGATCGCCTTCGGCCTCCTGGAGGCGAGCGCGCGGGTCGAGACGTTCGCGAACACCTACTACACCATACGCATCTGGAGCGCGCCGGCGGCCCTGGTGAATTACGCCATCCTAGGCTGGCTACTGGGCACCCAGCGCGCGCGCGCGACGCTGGTTCTGCAACTGGCCCTCAACGGCATCAACATCGCGCTGGACGTGATTTTCGTGATCGGGCTGGGATGGGGCATCGCCGGCGTGGCCTGGGCGACCCTGATCGCCGAGGTTTCCGCGGCGCTCCTTGGGCTGGCCATTCTGGCACGCGCGCTGGCCGGCGGCGGCGGGCGCTGGGACTGGTCCCGAATCGCACGGCGCGACCGCTGGATCGCTCTGCTCCGGGTCAACGGGGATATCTTCCTGCGCACCCTGGCGCTCATATTCGCGTTCAGCTATTTCGTCGCGCTCGGTGCGCGCATGGGCGACGTACCGCTCGCCGCCAACGCGATCCTCATGCACCTGCAAACCTTCATGGCCTACGGGCTGGACGGCTTCGCGCACGCGGCCGAGATCCTGGCCGGTGGGGCGGTCGGCGCCCGCTCGCGGATGGCCTTTCGCAGCGCGGTCCGGATTTCGACCGCCTGGGCCCTGGGCTTCGCGGTCGCGATCGCGGCCCTGTACGCGGTTGCCGGCGAGGCGATCGTGCGCTTGTTCACGGTGATCGAGGAGGTTCGCGCGGTGGCGAGCGCCTATCTGCCGTGGCTGGTAGCCTCGCCCCTGGTCTCGGTGTGGAGCTTTCAGCTCGACGGCATTTTCATCGGGGCAACGCGCACGGCGGCCATGCGCAATGCCATGGCGGTTTCGCTCGCGGTTTTCCTGGTTGGATGCTGGAGCCTCGTCCCTTGGCTCGGCAACAGCGGGCTGTGGCTCGCCTTCCTGATCTTCATGGGTGCGCGCGCGCTCACCCTGGCCACCGCCTATCCCCGCCTGGAACGGGCGGTCGCGCCCGATGCGCATCAGCCGGCGAGCGGCACCTGAACGTTGACCGCCAGGCCGCCGCCGGGCCAGTTCTCGGCCCATACGCGCCCACCGACCGCCTCCAGATTGCGGCGCACGATCCACAGCCCGATGCCGAAGTGGGCGGGCTGGTCCGCGACGCCGGAGACCCTGGGCCGGAGCGAGACGTAGCGCTCGAAAATTCGCTCCAGATCCGCCGGATTCACGCCCGGTCCCTGATCGCGCACCACAAGTCTGGCCGCGCCCTTCTCGGCCCCCAGATCGACCGCGAGTTCGCCGCCCTCGGGAGAAACCTCGACCGCGTTGTCGATCAGGTTCTCGAGCACGGTTTCGAACAGGTCTTCGCCCGCGCGCACCACGAGCCCCGGCGCGATGGTGCCGGTCAAGATCAGGCGCTTGCGGGCAAAGCTATCGGCGTAGGCGGCCAGCATGCGCTCCAACAGGCGGGACAGGTCCACCCGCTCGCGGGGCGGGTCGAGAAGCTCGGCCGTGGTGCGGTCCAGTTGGCGGGCGCTGGCGACCAGGTATTCCAGACGGTCTATGGCCTCCTCGGTCACATCCAGGGCGCGCCGGCCACGCGCCTGGTCCGTGGGCACGATGCGGTGCAAGGGCTCCAGGGCCTGGCGCATAATCGCGATCGGGGTCTTGAAGGCATGGGCGTTATCCTCCGCGGCGAGGCGAATACTCTCCGCGGAGTCGTGCAACGCGTTGGTCATGCGGTCGAACTCCGCCGCGACCGGGGCCAGTTCCGGCACCTCGTTCTGCGCGGAGAACCCGCCGGCGCCACCGCGCCCCTCGCCGATCCCGCGCGCCAAATCTCGAAAGCGCATGAGGCCGCGCAAGATGGAGTAAAACAGGCCGAAGGTAAAAACGGCCATGCCCAGGTAAATCCCGACGGCGACTCGCACCTCGAGGGTCATCCAGTACGGCTGATCGATGGCGGTGCCCAGCATCTCGCCGGAGGTATGAATGGTGATGATCGCCCAGCACCCGGCCTCGCTGGTAACCGGCGTTATGGACGTGAGCAGCTCCTCCTGCCCGCCCGAGCCGCGATGGCGCAACGCGATGGGAAGTTGAACCTGGCACGATTGCGCCAGGCGCTCGAGCACGCCACGCGCGATCAGCCGGTCCCGCTCCGCCTTGAGCGCGGCCGCCGGCACCGGCGGCTCGGAGGCGACGAAGAAAAAATCCTCGAGGCCGTGCCGGCTGGCCGGCCGGAACAACACCTTTATGCCGGAGTGGATGGACGCGAACGGCTTGATCGCCTCGTTGAGCTCGGGCAGCGGCGACGGATCGCCGCGCTCCAGCAAGGGCCGCAGGCTTTCGGCGATCAAGCGCCCCTGGGCGCGCACGCTCTCCAGCAAGAGGCGCCGTTTTTCGGCATCCGCCTGGCGAAACTCGGAATACAGGATAATCGGCACGGTGACGAAGACCAGCAGCAACAAAAACAGCTTGCCGGCCAGAGAACTGGTCAGCCCGCCGAGGGGCCTTCGCTTGCGGCGCTTGGCGGCGCCCGCGGTCTCCGGGGCCTGCTCGACCCGGGCCATGCTCGCCCGGCTCAGGCCGGACCCCTCTGCCCGTGTGTATCGGCGGTGGCGTCCGCCGCCTCGCATGGCGTGTCGCGCCAGCGGTAGCCGAATCCAGGATAGTTCTCGATCCGGTTGAAGTCCGGGTCCGCGTCGCGGAATTTCTTGCGTATGCGCTTGATGAACGAGCGCACGTTGGCACGGTAGCCATCGGCGCCGAAACCCGCCACGAAATCCTTGCCGCGCACGATATCGTAGATCTGCCGGTAGGTAACGTCCCGATCGGCATTGGTCACCATGTGGCGCACGATGCAGAATTCGCTCAGGGTCAGGTCCACTTGGCTGTCTCGCCAATAGGCTCGGTGAATCTCCAAGTGCAGGGCGAGCAACCCACGCCGCACGATGCCGTCCGGCGCGTCCTCGGCCTCGGCGCCGCCGGCCAGCGCTTTCGCCCCATCGGTGATCAGCTTGAGCCGTCCCAGGATGATCGGCAGGCGGCGCGACTTGTCGATAAAATCGACCGCGCCCCACTTCAAAGCCTCCTCCTCGTGGCCCTCGTCGCTGAGCATGGTCAAAAAGATAACCGGCGTCGGAATGCGCGATTCGCGCATGCGCCGCAAGACGCCCAGCCCATCCATGCCGGGCATGCGCATGTCGAGCAAGACGGCGTCGGCGTCGTTGCCGCTCTCGAAATAGGCGAGCACGCCTTCGCCGCTCGGAAAATCGATGACCTCGAACCCTTCCTCGGCCAGGTTCAGGCCCAGGGATTCGCGAAACAGATCGTCGTCGTCCACGATAACCACGCGTGACGATGCGGTTTCATTCATTTGCGACTGCACGATCATGGCTCACCTAACCCGCATCCTGATAACCAGCACCCTGGGGTCCTCGGCCGTGAAAAAGCTCGGCGAAGCAGCGCTGCAGGACCGGACTGTCGTGGCCGCTAAACTTGGTGGTCTCGGACTCCGTCCCCTTGGCCGCCGGCACCAGCCCACTCGTATCGCCATTGGTCGCCGCGTAGGTCAAGACACGGAAGACGTTGTCGTCCATGCTGGGATAGAAAAACACATTGAACATGCAAATCCCGCCGTTATAGGCCCAGACCTTGGCGGGCGGCTGTTCGAGCTGCGACACGGGATCGCCGAGCAAGGCCTTGGTGGCGGCAAAATCCAGGCCAACCAGAAGCGCCGGATCCAGGCCGCGGCCCGCCGGAGTGGACAACGGCCGCGCCTCGGCCAGGCGCGTCGGCTTGCGGCGCGGCGTCGGCGGCGGGTCTGGCGGCGCGTACCAGTCGTCGGCCACGGATCGGGCCCAGGCCGGAACCTCCGACTCCGGGATCGGCGCACCATGCACCTTCGCTTCGGCCGCCTCGCCCACGCCAGGCACGAAACGACTCACAAGCTGGTCCAAATCCACGGACTCCAGCGACGAACAGGACCACAAACCCGAACTCGCCAGCACCGCAATTCCGAGGCGGCGAAGCATCGCACAATTCCTGACAACTGCCCATGCGGGCCTTATTTTGGCCGCCGGCGTCCATTGTGCGCGCCGGGCGTTTCCGTAATGTTAACAAATGCCGGCGGTGAATTCGAGGCGATTCCACCGAATCCCGGCAGTGACTGGTATCAGCGGGTCAGAATCAGGGTATCCCGCGGGTTCCACGAGCACCACATCTCGTCGCCCACGTTAACCGCCGGGTCCGCGCTGCGCGCCTCGTTTTGCAGGGTGGCGCTGATCGCCTGACCCGAGTCCAGCGCCAGGTAAACGTGGCTGGCGCCGCCGAAATAGGCCACCTGGGCAATGCGCCCGCGCGCCGCGACGCGCCCCTCGGGCACGGCGTCGCGATGCAGGCGCACCTTCTCCGGGCGCACCGCGACCCCGACCTCGACGCCGCCTTCGAGGGCGTCTTCGCCCGGCGCCGGACCCGCGACAATACGGCCCAGGCCGCGCACCTCGACCGCCAGTTCCGCGCCACGCCGGTCCACGACGCGCCCCTCGAACAGGTTCATCTTGCCGATGAAATCCGCGACGAAGCGGCAGTTGGGAAACTCGTAGAGCTCCGCCGGGCGCGCCACCTGCTGGACCCGCCCGTCATCCATCACCGCGATTCGGTCGGCCATGGAGAGCGCCTCGTTTTGATCGTGGGTGACGATGATGAAGGTGATGCCCACGCTATGTTGCAGGCGCACGAGCTCGAGCTGCATGGCCTCGCGCAGCTTGGCGTCGAGGGCCGAAAGCGGCTCGTCCAGGAGCAGCACCTTCGGCCGCTTGACCAGCGCCCGCGCCAACGCCACCCGTTGGCGCTGGCCGCCCGAGAGCTGATCCGGCTTGCGCTCGGTCAATTCGCCGAGTTGGGTCATCTCCAGGGCCTCGCCCACCCGCGTCTCCACCTCCGCGGCGGAAGTGCGCGCCACGCGCAGGCCATAGGCCACGTTGTCGAACACGCTCATGTGAGGAAACACGGCGTAGGACTGGAACACCATGTTGACCGGTCGCCGGTTGGGCGCCACGTCGGTCATGTCCGCGCCGTCGATAATGATTCCCCCCCGGTTCGGAGTCTCGAAGCCGGCCAGCATGCGCAACAACGTGGTCTTGCCGCAGCCCGACGGCCCGAGCAACGCGAAGAACTCGTTCGGCGCGATGTCGAAGGACACGTCGTCGACCGCGGTAACCCCGCCGAAACGCTTGGTCACGCCTTGCACGGAAATGATCGCGGTGTCGCGGCTCATGGCGCTAGTTCTCCGGGCCCGGCGGCTTGGCGCCGGTGGGTGATTGCAGGCGCATCATGACCGCCGTGGCGACCACGGTAATCAGGATCAGCACCGTCGAGGCGGCATTGACCTCGGGGGTGACGCTGAAGCGCACCATGGAGAAGATCTTGACCGGCAGGGTGATGGTCGACGGCCCGGCGGTAAAGAAGGTAATCACGAAGTCGTCCAGGGACAGGGTAAACGCGATCAACGCCCCGGCGATAATGCCCGGGCGCAAATAGGGCAGCACGATATTGCGCAGGGTCTGCCACTCCCCGGCGCCCAGGTCCTTGGAGGCATCCTCCAGCTCCCGATTGAAGCCGACCAGGCGGGCGCGCACGATGACCGCCACGAACGGAAACGAGAACGCCACATGGGCGATGATGATGCTGGAAAGATTGAGCGGCCAGGGCATGGACGTGGGCCAGCCGATACGCGCGAAGAAGGCCATCATGGCCACCCCCATGCAGATCTCGGGAATCACGATGGGCAGGGCCATGAAGCCCTCGTAGAGCGGCTTGGCGGGAAACCGGAAGCGCCACAGGAAAATGGCCACCAGAACCCCCAGAACCGTGGAGATGCCCGTATTGATCACCGCGATGGTCAGGCTGTTGACGAAGGCGTCGATCAGGCTGTCGTCGTGCCACGCCTTCTCGTAATACTTGAAGGTGAACCCGCGCCAGACGATGTTGCGCTTGCTGTCGTTGAAGCTGAAAGCAACCAGGGTGACGATGGGCGCGTAGAGCCCCGCGAACGTGACGGCCACGATCGCCCGCAGCCACCAACGCCGGGTATATTCGAGCGGCCCGATGGGTGCGCGGCCGCGGTGCTCTAAGGACACGCTCAAACCTCCAATCCCGGCTTGCGCCCGGCCACGAGCGCGCGTAGCGCCAACGCGCCGAAGGTCGCGTACATCAAGAGAAACGACAGGGCGGCGCCGAATGGCCAGTCGTTGGCCGACTTGAACTGGCGCTCGATCACGTTGCCGATCAGTTCGCTGTGGGTGCCGCCCAGAAGATCCGGAATGAAAAAGGCCCCCAGCGCCGGGATGAACACGATGATGATGCCGGAAAGCGCGCCGTGCCAGGTGAGCGGGAAAACCACCGAGACGAACGTCCGCCAGTGCCCGGCGCCCAGGTCCAGGCTGGCCTCCATGAGCGATTTGTCGAGCTTCTCGATGTTGGCGTAAAGTGGCAGAACCATGAACGGAAAGAAGGCATAGACGATGCCCATGTTGACCGCGAAGTTGTTGTACAGAAGCTCCAGGGGCTCGTAGCGCATGCCCAGGAGGTGCCAGTCGCCAAGCCCGATCCAGCTCAGCAACCCGTTGGCGCGCTCCCACAGCCATTCGAGGGTGAAATTGACGTAGCCGCGGGTGCGGAACACCGCGATCAGCGCGTAGGTGCGGATCAGGATATTGATCCAGAAGGGAACCATGAGCCCGAGCAGCAGAAGCGCCTTCCACCGGTCCGGCGCGAAGGCGATGGCGAAGGCGATCGGATACCCCACGATCAGGCACGCCAGGGTCGCCAGGCCCGCCATCCAGATGGATTTCCAGAAAATCTCCAGGTAGAGCGGATCCAGCGCGCGAATGTAGTTGTCCAGCGTCCAGGTGATCTCGATATCGATCACGCCGCGCTTCTCGCCAAACGACAAGACCCAAATCAGCGTGAGGGGAACGATAAAGAACACGACCAGCCAAAAGGTCGGCGGCACGTTGAGCAGCCAAAAAACGACTGGGTTTTTTCGCCAGTTATCCATTCACCGGCCCTTCCCGTTGGCTGGCGGGGCGGGGCGCCGCTCCGCCAGCCAGGATGTTATGCCGGTCAGGACGCCAGGATGCGGGTCCAGGCTTCGTCGCGCAGGCGCTGGCTCGCCTCGCCCGTATAGATTTCGGGCTCGCTGCGCGCCAGGGTCTCCTCGCTCGGAAAGATCGCCGGATTGTTGTTGTAGTCGTCCGGCAGCAACTTGCGCGCGGCCGCGTTCGGCGTTGCGTACTGGATGAAGTCGGCGATCTTCGCGCCCGCCTCCGCGTCGAGAATGAAGTTGATGAAGCGGTGGGCATTGTCCGGATGGGGCGCGCCGACCGGAATGGCCAGGCAATCCTGCCAGACAACGCTGCCTTCCTTGGGCACGACGTAGGCGATGTCGTCGTCCTCATCCATCACCTGGAGGATATCGCCGTTCCATTCCATGGTCAGGTCCACTTCGCCGGAGGCGAGCAGATCCTGGCCGTTGTCCTCGGCGAAGACCTTGATGTGGGGTTTTTGCCGGATGATCAGCTCCTCGGCCTGCTTGATCTCGGCGGGGTTCGTGGAATTGTATGAATAGCCTAGATATTTCAGCCCCATGCCGATCACGGCGGAGGCCGAGCTCAAAAGCGCGATCCGGCCCGAATACTCGTCGGAGTCCAAAAGCACCTTCCAACTGTCCGGCACCCCGTTGACCTTGGACTTGCGATAACCGATGCCCTGGGTGCCCCACATGTACGGCATGGAATACTTGCGGCCCGGGTCGAAGTTCGCGTCCTGAAAGGCTTTCGCCACGTTCTTGCGGAAGTTCGGAATCTTCGCGTGATCGAGCGGCGTCAGCATTTCCGCCTTGATCATCCGCTCCACGTAATCGTTGGTCGGCACGATCAGGTCGTAGCCGGGATTGCCTTCCTTGAGCTTGGCGAACAATTCGTCGTTATCGGCGAACAGGTCCATTTTGACCTGGATGCCGCTGGCGCCCTTGAAGTCGTCCAGCGTGGTTTCGCCAATGTAGATATCCCAGTTATAAAAACTGAGTTCGGGCGCCTCGGCGCCCCACGAGAATTTGGGGCGAATCGTCAAACCGGCGGCCACCGCGCCGGTACCGGCCAGGAAAGACCGTCGCGAGACCCTTGATCGACAGCGCTTTATCATGGACTTTGCCTCCTGCTGTTAATATCCGGCCCGGGCATGCGCATAATCCGATCCGGCCGCCTTGTTCCCAAGGTCGATGGGGAATTCAAACCGCCCACAAGAAACTTGTCAACGAGGTCGCCGTGGACCGCGGGTCCGGCGCGGCACGCGCCATGACCCAAAGGTAAGCGCCCACCCCATGACAACTCAGCCGGATCGCCACGCCACGGTCGTGGCCGCGTTCACCGCGGCGTTGATCCCGGTGAGCATCGTGGCCTCGCGCGGCATTGTCGTTCTGCTGGTGGCCGCCGCGCTCGGGGCGGCGGCCGTGGCCTGGCGCGCCCGCCGGCCGCCGCGCGCGCCCGGGCGGGCGGTCGCGGCGCTGATCGTGGCCCTGCTGGTCTGGGCCACCACGACCGCCCTGTGGAGCGTGACCCCGGTTGGCAGCCTAGCGCTGGCGGCGCGGCTGGCGGCGCTGGTCGCCGCGGGGCTCTTGCTGCACGGCGTTGTCGAGACCCTGAACGACGCGGCGCGCGCCCGGGCCGGACGCTGGCTCGTGGGTGGCTTCGTGGCCGGGCTCGCCTTCGTGGCGGCCGAGGTGGCGCTCGGGTTTCCGATCTTCATGGCGATCAAGCCCGAACTGAGCAGCGCCGCCGAGGCCCAGGTCAGGTTCAATCGCGGCGCGACGGCCATGGTCATGGTGTGCTGGGTGGCCGCGGCGGTGCCGTGGCGCGCCGGGCGCCGGTGGGCCGCCCTGGCCCTGCCGGCCGGCCTCGGCCTGCTGCTGCCGTTCCTGAGCAGCCTTTCGGCGGGGCTGGGGTTGCTTGCCGGGGCCGCCACCGCGGCGCTCGCGCTCACCCATCGGCGCGCCGGCCGGGCGGTGCTGATCGCCGCCGTCCTGGCCGCCTTCATCGGCAGCCCGATCGCGGCCAAGACATTCTATGCCTGGGACTGGCAGGACGCGCGCTGGCTGCCCTTGTCCGCCGAGCATCGCGTCGAGATCTGGCACAAGACTCTGCAACGAATAGAAGAACGGCCCATCCTGGGATGGGGGCTCGATTCGGCGCGCGTAATCTCCCGAATGCCGACCGAGATCGAGCCCAGCGGGCGCTCGCCGGCCGGCCTGCACCCGCACAACGCGCCCCTGCAAATCCTGGAGGAGCTGGGTCTGGTCGGCTGGTCCCTGGCGCTCGCGCTGTTGATCGCCGTTGCCCTACGCATCGAGCGCCTGCCCGCGCCGTCGCGGGTGTTCGCCCAGGCCACCTTCGTCTCGGCGCTCGCCATGTCCTGCACCGCCTACGGTATCTGGCAGGGCCGGTGGCTCGGCCTGTTCCTGGCCGTCGGCGCGCTAGTGCCCCTGGCCGCGCTCGGTCCGTGGTTCGACATAGCGCTGGATTAAAGGTTCTCGTATCGGCGCAGCCAATCGACGAAGCGGGGAAGGCCCTCCTCGATCGACGTGCTGGGCTCGAACCCAAGGTCGCGGCGCGAGGCCTCGATGTCGGCGAAGGTCTCGCGCACGTCGCCGGGTTGCATGTCCTCGTAAATCTTTTCCGCCTCGCGCCCGCACGCCGTCTCCAGGATCTCGATGAAGTGCATCAGGCTCTCGGAACGGTGATTGCCCAGATTGTAGACCCGGTGCGGCACGCCCCCTTCGTTTGCCTCGGGCGGTCGGTCGAGGGCGGCCACGGTTCCGGCCACGATATCGTCGATGTAGGTGAAGTCGCGGCGCATGTCGCCCTGGTTGAAGACGCGAATCGGCCGCCCCTCCAGAATCGCCTTGGCGAAGATGTAGGCGGACATGTCCGGCCGGCCCCAGGGACCGTAGACGGTGAAAAACCTCAGGCCAGTCATGGGCAGGCCGTAGAGATGGCCGTAGCAGTGGGCCATCAGTTCGTCGGCGCGCTTGGTCGCGGCATAGAGCGAAACCGGCCGGTCCACCGGGTCCTCGACCGAGAAGGGCAGCTTGGTGTTGCCGCCGTAAACCGAGGACGAGCTGGCGTAGACCAGATGGCGTAGCCCGGACAGGCGCCGGCAGCCCTCCATCACCACCAGGTGGCCCATGAGGTTGGTCCGCACGTAGGCGTAGGGGTTTTCGAGGGAATAGCGAACCCCGGCCTGGGCCGCCAGGTGAACCACGCCCTCGGCCGCCGATTCCGCCTCGAACAGGGCCAACATGGGCTCGCGCTCGGCGATGTCGATCTGGTGGAAGGTAAACCCGTTACGCCCCCGCAGGCGGTCCAGGCGGGCGGTCTTGAGCGCCGGATCGTAATAATCGTTAAGGTCGTCGATGCCGACCACCTGCTCGCCACGATCGAGCAAGACCGCGCACACGTGGGAGCCGATGAAACCGGCCGCGCCGGTAACGATTACGGACATTTCGTCAGCCTCTGCGCGGTGAATACGTCGACAAGGTGTCATAGCCCGCGCGCCCATCGCCGCTCAAGTCCGGCACGCTCCCAAGGCACCAAATCAGGTTTTTGTTAGCAACCGATTGACAAAATAGCATGGTCGGCGAAGGTTGCCCCCACCCATCGGACGAAATCGGCGAGGACATGGAGAAAAACCCGCGTATCGCGACCGTCGGGCTCGGCTACGTGGGCCTGCCCCTGGCGGTAGCTCTTTCGCGCCGGTACCAGGTGACCGGGTTCGACATCGATTCGCACCGGATCGATGAGATTCGCGACGGCCACGACCGCACCGGCGAGATCGAGCCGGCGAAACTGCGCGCGGTCAACGCCACGTTCACGGCGGACCCGGCGGACCTGCGCGGCCACGATATCTACATGGTCACCGTGCCCACCCCGGTCGGCGCCGACAATCGGCCGGACCTGAGCCCGGTCCGCGCGGCGTGCCGCACCGTGGGCGGGGCGCTGGGCAAGGGGGCCATCGTGGTGTTCGAGAGCACGGTCTACCCCGGGGTCACCGAGCAGGTGTGCGGCCCGCTTCTGGGGGAGGTATCGGGTCTTGATTGCGGGCGCGACTTCTATCTCGGCTACTCGCCGGAGCGCATCAACCCAGGCGACCGGGAGCATACGGTCGATCGCATCGCCAAGGTCGTCGCCGGCCAAACTCCCGAGGTCGCCCAGGTGCTGGCCGAGGTTTACGGCGGCATCACCACCGGCGGCACGTTCGTCGCGCGCGACATCATGACCGCCGAGGCGGCCAAGGTGATCGAGAACGCCCAACGGGACATCAACATCGCGTTCGTCAACGAGATCACCATGATCTTCGCGCGCCTGGGCCTCTCCGTGCACGACGTGCTCGATGCCGCCGGCACAAAATGGAATTTTCTCAATTTCACCCCCGGGCTGGTGGGCGGGCACTGCATCGGGGTGGACCCCTTTTATCTGGCCCACTGCGCCCAGGAGGTCGGGCATCACCCACACGTCATCCTCGCGGGCCGCCAGGTCAACGACGGCATGGCCGCCTTCGTGGCCGACGAGATCCTGCGCCACGTAGACAAGGACGGCGGCGCGGCCGCTGGCGGCCTTCGCTTTCTGGTGCTCGGATTGACGTTCAAGGAGGATATCCCCGATCTGCGCAATACCAAGGTCGTCGATCTGATCGCGCGCCTGAAGCAAGGCGGACACGAGGTGGACGTGCACGATCCCATGGCCGACCCACGCGAGGCGGCCGGGTTCTATGGGGTGGAACTCCTGGCCGAGCTTGCGGGCGCGAGCGGTTACGATTGCGTCGTCGGGGCGGTGTCCCACGCCGCGTATCGCACTCTGACGGGCGACACGCTCGCGCGGCTCCTGAAACCGGGCGGCATGGTCGCCGACATGAAAGGCATGTGGCGCGCCACGGCCCTGCCCGACGGGCTGCGGTACTGGCGCCTGTGAGCCTATCCGCCGCACGCGTCCGCTCATGTGCGGCATAGCCGGCGTCATCGACCTGGCGACGGGGCTTGAAGCGGACGGCTTGCGCGCTGCCGCCGGCGCCATGGCCGATGCGCTCGCCCACCGTGGCCCGGACGACTCGGGCACATGGGTCGATTCAGATGCCCGGATCGCGCTTGGCCACCGGCGGCTGTCCATCATCGATTTGAGCCAGGCCGGCCATCAACCCATGCTGGCGCCGGGCGGCCGCCATGCGATCACCTACAACGGCGAGATCTACAACTACCGGGCCCTGCGCGCGGACCTGGAGGCGCGCGGCCATGCTTTCGCCGGGAACTCGGATACGGAAGTGCTGTTGACGGCGATCGCCGCGTGGGGCGCTCCGGAGGCGCTCAAGCGTTGCGATGGCATGTTCGCCTTCGGCGTGTGGGATCGCGCGCGCCGGACCCTCACCCTGGCGCGCGACCGCGTGGGCGAGAAGCCGCTCTATTTTGGCTGGGCGGGCGGGGCGTTTCTGTTCGGCTCGGAGCTCAAGGCGCTGGCCGCGTGGCCCGGGTTCGCCGCCGAGGTGGACCGGGGCGCGCTGGCGCTCCTGCTGCGGCACAACGCGGTGCCGGCGCCCTATTCCATCTATCGCGGCATCTACAAGCTGCCGCCGGCGAGCCTGTTGCGGGTGACGCCCGAACTCGCGGCCCACGACCCTGGCCTGCCCGCGCTACGCGGGCTGTTCCAAGGCTATTGGTCCGTGGAGGACGCGATCGAGGCCGGGCATTCCGATCCGTTTCGCGGAAGCGAATCAGAGGCCGTCGCGGGGCTGGATGCGCAATTGCGCGCGTCCGTGGCCAGCCGCATGGTCGCCGACGTGCCGTTGGGCGCGTTTCTCTCCGGCGGCATCGATTCATCGACCGTCGTGGCACTCATGCAGGCGCAGTCGAATCGCCCGGTCAAGACCTTCACCATCGGCTTTCGCGAGGCCGGTTACGACGAAGCCATCCACGCCAGGGAGATCGCGCGCCACCTGGGCACCGATCATACCGAGCTGTACGTGACCCCGCGCGAGGCCATGGACGTGATCCCGCGCCTGCCGTCGCTCTACGACGAGCCGTTCGCCGATTCGTCCCAGATCCCGACCTTCCTGGTCTCCCAACTGGCGCGCCGGCACGTGACGGTCAGCCTCTCCGGCGATGGCGGGGACGAGCTGTTCGGCGGCTACAACCGCTATCTCTGGAGCCAGCGCATCTGGCGCGCGGTCGGCTGGATGCCGCGCGCCGCGCGACGTGGCGCGGCGGCCCTCCTGACCGGCGTGGCGCCGGAGCGTTGGGACCGGCTCTTCGCGGCCGCCGGCCCCGCGGTGCCGCGCGCCTGGCGCCAGCGCCTGCCCGGCGACAAGATGCACAAGCTGGCCGGGGTGTTGGCGGTGGAGAACCGCGCCGCCATGTACCGGCGCCTGGTCTCCCATTGGACCGCGCCCGAAACCGTGGTACGCGGCGCGCGCGAGCCCGACACCCTTCTTACGGCCCCGCCTCGCCAGGCACGGGCGGGCAGCTTCGCCGAGCAGATGATGCACCTCGATCTGGTCACCTACCTGCCCGACGACATTTTGACGAAGGTCGATCGCGCCACCATGGGGGTAGGGCTGGAAGGCCGCGTGCCCCTGCTCGATCACCGCGCGGTGGAGTTCGCGTGGCGCCTACCGCTCGCCCTCAAGGTGCGCGACGGCCAAGGCAAGTGGCTGCTGCGCCAGGTGCTGCGCAACTATGTTCCGCGCGCGCTCGTGGAGCGCCCCAAGATGGGCTTCGGCGTGCCCATCGACGCTTGGCTGCGCGGTCCCTTGCGCGACTGGGCCGAGGCGCTTCTGGACGAGGCCCGCCTCGCGCGCGAGGGCTACTTCGAGCCCGCCCCGATCCGCCGATTGTGGGGCGAGCACCTTTCCGGGCGGCGCAACTGGCAGTATCACCTCTGGGACATCCTGATGTTCCAGGCGTGGCACGAGGCTCAACGCGGATGACACGGACGCGCGCCCGTAACCGTCCCCGGCTGCTGCTCACGGTGAACGACGCCGGATTTTTTCTGTCGCATCGTCTGCCGATCGCGCTGGCCGCGCGCGAGGCGGGCCATGACGTGCACATCGCCACCGCGCCCGGACCGGCGGTCGAGCGCATCGTCGCGCGGGGGCTGCCCCATCACCCGGTGCCGATCTCCCGGAGCGGGCTGAATCCCCTGGGCGAATTCCGCTGCGTCGCCGCCCTCACCCGCCTGTACCGGCGCTTGCGGCCGGATATCGTCCATCACGTGACCATCAAGCCGGTGCTCCATGGCGGCCTGGCCGCGCGCCTGGCCCGGGTGCCCGCGACGGTCAGCGCCATATCCGGGCTCGGCTACGTGTTCGTCGACCGCGCGCGCCGCCCGGCCCCCCTGCGCCGCGCGGCGCGCGCCTTTTATCGCCTCGCCCTGCGGCAGCGCAACGGCCGCGTCATCTTTCAGAACCCGGACGACCGGGACGCCTTCGTGCGCGGTGGCTTGGTTCAGGCCGGCCACGCGGCGCTGATCAAGGGCTCCGGGGTCGATCTCGCGCGCTTTGCCCCCGCCCCCGAACCGCCGGGGGAGCCCATGGTGGTGCTGCCCGCGCGCATGTTGTGGGACAAGGGCGTGGGCGAATTCGTCGCCGCCGCGCGGCGCCTGCGCGCCGATGGCGTCAAGGCGCGGTTTGTCCTGGTCGGCGATACGGACCCGGGCAACCCGACCGCGATCCCGCCCGCGCGCCTCGAAGCCTGGCGGGCGGAGGGCGCGGTGGAGTGGTGGGGGCACCGGGACGACATGCCCGCGGTGCTCGCCGGCGCCCATGTCGTTTGCCTGCCCTCCTACCGGGAGGGCCTGCCCAAATCCCTGATCGAGGCCGCCGCCTGCGCCCGGCCCATGGTTGCGACCGACGTGCCCGGGTGCCGGGAGATCGCCCGCGACGGCGAAAACGCGCTCCTGGTGCCCGCCCGGGACGACAATGCCCTGGCCATGGCGCTCGCGCGCCTGATCGGCGATCCGGCGCTGCGCCGAACCCTCGGCGGGCGCGGCCGCGCCATCGCCGAGGCGGAGTTCGCCGTCGAGCGGGTCGTGGCGCAAACCCTGGCCCTCTATGATGCGCTCCTGGCCGAGACCGGCGCGGCCCCCGCGCGCGGCGGCGAGAGACCTGGCATGCGATGCACCCCGAGCTGACCCTGGTCACCGGCGCGGCCGGCTTCGTCGGCCGCCACCTGTGCCGCCACCTGTGCCGCCACCTGGCCGGCCAAGAGTATGACGTGCGCGGCTCGGTGCGCGCCGGCGCGCGCGAACGGCGCGACGGCATCGACTACATGGCCAGCGGCGAGATCGACGAGACCACCGACTGGCGCCCCCTGCTCGAAGGGGTCGAGGCGGTGGTCCATGCCGCGGGCCGGGTCCATGTCTCGCGCGAGCGCGCGCCCGATCCGCGCGCCGCGTTCCGCCGGGTCAACGCGGCGGGCACGGCGCGCCTGGCACGCCAGGCGGCGGAGGCCGGGGTACGCCGGTTCGTCTATCTCAGCTCCATCAAGGCGCGCGAGGTGGAGCAAAAGGGCGTGGACGCGCCCGGGCTCGATCCCTATCAGATCAGCAAATACGAGGGCGAACTGGCGCTAGCCCGCGCCGCCGAGGGATCGGCCATGGAAACCGTGGTCCTGCGCCCGCCCCTGGTCTACGGCCCCGGCGCGGCGGCCAACTTCGCGCTGCTCGCGCGCGCGGTCGGCGCCGGCTGGCCGTTGCCGCTGGCCAGCATCCGCAACCGGCGCGGCTTTATCTATGTGGGCAACCTGTGCGACGGGATCGCGGCGTGCCTGACCCACGAGAACGCCGCCGGCCGTGTCTTCGAGCTGAGCGACGGCGCGCCCGTTTCCACGCCGGCATTCGTGCGCGCCATCGCCACCGCCCTTGGCCGCCCGGCGCGGCTCGTGCCGTGCCCACCGGGCCTGCTACGCCTGGGCGCGGCCATGATCGGCCGCCCGGCGACCGCCGAGCGCCTGATCGGCGACCTGGTGAGCGACGATCGGCCGATCCGGGAGGCCCTGGTCTGGCGCGCGCCGGTCGCGCTCGCGGACGCCATGGCGGCGTCGGTGGCCGAAATTGAACCAAACAGGCGTTGACAGGCCACGGCCGATCGGACACCTGCTCCCCATGACCCTATTCGCCCTTTATCGCGCGTTGGGCACGGCGGCCACGCCGCTCGCGCGCCGGCACCTGAAGCGGCGTTGCGCGCGCGGGCGGGAGGACCCGGCGCGCCTGGACGAGCGCCTCGGCCACGCCGGATACGCGCGCCCACCGGGGCCTCTGGTATGGATTCACGGTGCGAGCGTGGGCGAATCCCTCTCCGCCCTGCCCTTGATCGCGCGCATTCGCGCGCGCTGGCCGGACCTGGGCATCCTGGTGACCACGGGAACCGTGACCTCGGCGCGGCTGATGGCGGAGCGCCTGCCGCCGGCGGTCATCCATCAGTACGTGCCGGTCGACCTGCCCGGCGCGGTCAACCGATTCCTCGACCATTGGCGGCCCGCCCTCGGCCTGATCGTCGAATCCGAGTTCTGGCCCAACCTGCTGCTGGAGGCGCGCCGGCGCGGCATCGAATTGACCCTTGTCAACGGGCGCGTCTCGGCGCGCTCTTTCGCCACGTGGCGCCGCGCGCGGCCAATCATCGCCCGCCTTCTGGCCCAATTCTCCCTGGTGCTGGCGCAATTGGACGAGGACGCGCGCCCCCTGGAGGCCCTGGGCGCCGCGCGGACGTTGTGCATGGGCAATCTCAAATTCGCCGCCCCGCCCCTGGAAGCGGACCCGGCGGAGTTGGCGCGTCTGCGCGCGCGCCTGGGCGCGCGGCCGCGGTGGCTCGCGGCCTCCACCCATCCAGGCGAGGAGGCGCAGATTGCCGTCGCACACCGGGCCCTGGCCACCGGGCACCCCGGCCTGTTGAGCGTCATCGCCCCGCGCCACCCGCACCGGGGCGCGGAGATCGTCGCCGACCTGGCCGCCGCCGGCCTTGCCGTCGCGCGCCGCGGCGCTGGCGAGGACCCGGACCCCGCGACCGAAATCTACGTGGCCGATACCATGGGCGAGCTTGGGCTCTGGTACAGGCTTGGCGAGATCGTCTTCGTCGGCGGTTCGCTGGTTCCCAAGGGGGGGCAGAACATGGTGGAGCCGGCCAAGCTCGGCCGCGCCGTGCTGTGCGGGCCACACACCGCGAACTTCATGCGCGTGACCGACGAAATGACCCGCGCGGGCGCGCTCGGCCGGGTCGCCGACGGATCGGAACTGGCAGCCACGGTCGGCGCGTTGATGAGCGATGCCGCCGCGCGCCGCGCGATGATCGAGGCGGGGCGCGCCTACGCCACAGCCCAAGCCGGGGTCTTGGACGACATCGTGGCCGCCCTGGCCCCCCTTCTGGACCGCGCGGCCCAAGGGCGGTTCAATCCCGCCGTCTCATCTGTTATAATTTAAACAACATGCTCCGATCCGCGACATCGGGGTAACGCGCGCACACAAAAAATTGTCGCGCGGTCGCGATGAGAGTCCGCGCATTCATTTGGCGGCGTGTCACGGGTGCCCCGCCGCTCGTGCAAAT
>Ga0114931_10000717_pt1 | contig 41232 bp, 51 predicted proteins | sample 2SBtaG_FD_89579 | JGI IMG/M metagenome (GOLD analysis project Ga0114931, IMG submission 89579) | Deep subsurface microbial communities from Kolumbo volcano to uncover new lineages of life (NeLLi) - 2SBTROV14_V59a metaG | ecosystem: Environmental > Aquatic > Marine > Volcanic | place: Kolumbo... | reverse complement strand
TAGATTTTGTTATATCAAAGCGTTCAAACGGGAAGGGTGAGCCATGATAATAAGTTGAAATATCTTTGGCATTAGCTTCACCTTTATTAATTAATTTTGAACGCTTACTTGCTAATTTTATACGTTGTTCAACAACAGAAGGAATACGTACATCAGGAAATAGTTTTAATGCTGATAATGTTTGTGCAACACGATCTGCATTACCTAGTTGTAAACCACTACCAGTTTTACCTATAGGACTACCAAGAGAAATTAACGCTCGCTTTACATTTTTCCCATTACTAACAGCCTTTAAAGCTGCTTCAGCTTCATCTAATCTTTTTGTCGCTGCCGCTATTTTTTCAGCAACATCAACACCCTCTTCTAATCCTTTTGTTACTTTCAATAATCGACTGGCAGTTGCAACTTCTTCCACAGCCTTACCATATTTAGTTAATGGTAAAAGTCCAGTTGCAAAAGTTAATGGATCAAGTAAAACTGTTGCTCCTATTTGTTGTATTACAGGAGACCCTTCACTAGCGAGAGGGGTTTCTGTAATATCAACATTTCTGGATTCTATGCCAGGAGTTAATACTTTAAGAGCATTAATTGGATCACCAGCAGCTAGAGATCTAGTGAAGTTAGCAGATGCATCCAATAATTCAAAACCTAAATCAGTTAGTGTACCAAAAGTAGTGTTCTCTTTAATAGGTTTAACATTTTTTAAGGATGTTGTTGCCCCGCCGGAACTAAATGATTCTTGTAGTCCCATTATGGTCTAGCCCTTCCAAATGATCCAAAGACACTTTGAGTTTGTTTACGTTCATTTCTTCGTTGTTTACGAGCTCGATTCTCGGTTCGTTTTTTTCGTTCTTTTAACAGTTTATCCTGGATAAGTTCTTCTACAGTCTTTGAAGCAAGTATACTAGCTTGTCTAAAATTACCAGATGCAAGAGCTTTTTGTACATCATTATTTCGTTTTTTCTGAACTGCCGTAGATACAAGTAAATCATTTTCCAATGAGTTTACATCTGTTCCTAATTTTTGTGCAAGAAATACTAAACTTTCATTCTCTATTAAAGTTTTACCTGACACTTTTTTACCGCTATTATCGGATACTGTTCTATCTTTTATCGCCTCAAATATTGGACCATAATTTCTACGAACAAAATCTTTCAATTGAATTAGTTGTTTTGTCGATAAAGTTCCATCAGGATTAGCGTTTGCTCGTTTTAAAGAACTGATAAAAGATATAGTTTTTAAATTAATATCTTTGGTAAGGGGATGTCCATTTTGAGCTTCTGCTCTTAAAGCAGTCAATTCTTCAAATTCTGGTGTTCCAGGTTTTACTTGTCCCTTATCAAATGCTTCACCAAGTGCTCGTGCCCGTGCATTATCGCGGAATAAAACATCATCTGTTGTTTCTTTTTTATTTTGTTTAACATTACGACCAGCAAGAAGATTAATAGCTGGTTCAATATTTCCAGCCTCGAATAGTGACTGTGCTATTTTATTTACAGCTGCATCACGTTCAGCTTGGGCTTCAGCACTCTTTCTTTTAGCTGCTGCAGTTCGTTGTTGATCTGAGAAAAGAATATTAGCTCGTGCATTTTTATCATGTTCAGCTTGAATTTCAGTTTTTAGTTTTCGTTGCTGATTTGGAAAAAGAGCATTAGCTCGTGCATTTTTATCATGTTCAGCTTGAATTTCAGTTTTTAGTTTTCGTTGCTGATTTGGAAAAAGAGCATTAGCTCGTTCATCTGCATTAAGTATGGATTGGGTTCTCGCTATATTTGCAGCACTAGCAGTATTAGATTGTCCAATCCGAGCATTACTTTCTTTACCAGATTGTTGTGTACGAATTATATTTAATAACCCAGCTAACTTTGCTTGATTAGCTTTCAAACGCAATTGTCGTATTGCCAATTCAGTATTAATTGCATTATTAACACTGCTTCTACTGCCAGCCGCACTCTGTAATTGTGATAAATCAAATTTTTGTGCAGGTAGGCCACTGGCTTGTAACTTAGCATTGCTATTATTTATTAATGCTTGAGCTACAAGTGGGAATGCTTTGTCTAAAAATCCAGGTTTAGGTATGTCTAAATTAGATGCTGTATTATCTATCTGGGATAGAACATCAGCAATTTTAGAATCTAATACTGTCATACTAATCTCCTATGCAAATATACTAGTACCAAGAGCAGCTGGATCATTAAAAGGTAAAGAATTAAATGTACTACCTATAGGTAGAAAATCACCTGCTCCACTGCCAGCAGTGCCTAAAGCAACTGCATTAGAAGCTCCCCCGCCCAATCCACCTAATAAACTACCTAAGCCTCCAATAGCTCCAGGAGCTAAAGCTAAACCAGCTTGTGTAACTAATGCTTGCTGTCTAGCTGTTTTTTGTTTAGCTTCCATTCGTTTACGTTCTTTATCTTGTAGAATTTTTTGAATCGCTTGTTGAAATAATAATTCCCTCATACGATCAGTTTGTATACGATTATTATCTAAGATATTCAATAATAAAAGACGTAATTGATTACCTTGTTGTGCAATTTTATCGCCTAATGCCATTAGCTAAAACCTCCAAAACTTGTAAAATCTGCTGGACCATTAATAGCCGTTGCACCAAGATTACCGAGTGCTTGACCAAAGGGACCAGCAAAACGTGACGTAATAATACCAAATAATTGATTTACTAAATCACGTTGGAAACTACTTTGACCTAATTCTTTAATCACACCAAGAATATCATTTCTTTGAGCAGCATCTTGTTCTCTAGTAATAAAACTTTCCAACAGACCAGGAATAGTTGAAGGATCAGTTCTATCACTCGCCCTAAGTGTAGATGCTAAATCACCTGTTCGATTAATACTACTAGCTTTTGCCCCTGTTAATTGATTAATTAATGTTTCACGAGCTCTATTAGAAGCCTCATTGAACGCTAGTTGTGATTCTAATGTTTGTGCTCTAACATCACTTCTTGCTCCTGCTTCTCTACTGAATAAGTCAGCTCCAATAGCACGTCCAGTTGTCCCACCACTACTCAATCCTCTATCAGCTAATGCTGTATTTCTACGCCGTGCAGTTTCAGAACTTAATTGTGTAATTGTATCATTAGCATTATTTAATAATGTATTTCGTATATCATTGCTGAAAGGATTAAGAGGTAAAGCACTTCGTACATCATTAATTTGAGTATCAAAAATATTACCTATGTTACCGGACAAATTATCTAACCGGCCAATAGCATCATTAACTATTCCGGTATTACGATCCCGTTCAGTGTTAAAAGAATTAATAAGATTAGTAAAATTTTGAAAATCAGTTTCACTTAGACCTAAAGTGGGATCACCACCACGGCCTGTTTCATCAATTGGACTTCCTGTTTTTCCATCATTAGAATTATTTTGTGATTGTGATCCGAATAAATCGGGTGCTCCTGATTGAAATTCTAATTGATTTAAACCTAACAATGGTCTAACTAAATTAAATACTCCCCCTCCAAATTTGTCGATTATGTCAGGAAATGGAGTATCAAAAGGTACTGTATCTGCCATTATAATAGTCTCCCAAAACCAGGTACTAGTTCTAAATTTAAATATTTAATTACCCCATAACCTAAGCCTATATCAGGTGGTCGTCCTGTACTAGGTTCAATACGAATACTCGCATATAATGATAAAGGTTTGGTAATTGTTTTACCTATAACAGATATTCCGCTACTTGTAAAACCTGTTGCCCACGCATGAGTTCCTGCTATAGTAATTGCATTATTCATAAGTAATTGAGAATCTTGTGTACTACCAATAAGTAATTGTGTTCCACTTCCATTAAAAGCTTCAGTTACCACAATAAACCAATCATGAATAATATGATTAGCTGGTATAGTAACAATTAATTTACTTTTTTTATACTGATCAGGGTTAAACTTAAAATAAACAAATTGTTCAACACTAGCTTCTGATACTTCTAGATTCTGTCTATCTAAATTACTAATTCTACCTGGAAGTGGAATTGATTTCATTATGTCCCACCTATAACATAATCTATAATAGTATCAGTCCCATCAGCTTGTGCTGTTAATTTAATATAACCTAGTGCTGCATTTTCAGATGCAGTCCATAATAATTCAGTTACTCCACCATATAAATCACGATCACCAGTTGGTGGAGTATTAATTGAATCATTATGAGTAATTGTAACTGACTTTGCATTACCAGAAGAATCAACACTTACAATATAGAAAAATTGTATAAGTGTAATACCCCCTAATCCAATTGTTGCACTAGCTCCTGATGCAATAACTATACGGCCAGAAGTATAATCATTCATATTGCCAGAAGCAAAAGTTTTAACCTTTCTTATTTTATCGACATTACCATTGTTGATAATTAAATCAACAATACCTTTTCCAGTTACTGCCATTAGATACCTCCTAAAACATATTTAATAATTGTATTATTACCTGTCGCTTGTGGAGTTATTTTAACAGCGGTTACTCCCCCATTTTCAGAAGCAGAAGCTACAAATTCAGTATATGATCCAGGTAATGCTGTAGTGTTTAATGTTAATGTTACAGATCGTGCATTACCTGTTGTTTTATCTGTACATTCTACTTGTATATATGTAATTGTTGTAATGCCACCCTGAGGCAAAGTAGTAATTGCAGCTCCGGCAGCCAAATCAATTTCACCTTGTACATGGTTAGTAATAGTACCAGCACTAAGTGTTACTGGTTCTGATAACTGTGCAGGTTCACTACCATTTGTGTCACGAACAACAGTTATACCTGATCCTTCAATAGTTAATCCCATTATCGTTTTCCTTTAATGTGTCCTTGAACTTGTAGACCCGATATTCTAAATGGTGTATTTGTAAATTTATTTCTAGCTCCCGGAATAGGCTGTCCCGAAAATGACAACTGTTCTTTCGCTTCTATCCTTAGGCGTAATTCATTACTATGTATACCTAAAGGTTTAAGAGCATCAAAATTTTCTATTACAAATTCTCCTTTTTCGGTGATAGCAGTAATAATAATTTGATAATTACTAGTTGGAAAATTTACAGACATTATCTTACTAAAAACCCAATGCTTTAACTTTTCTAAATCTCCACCATCAAACACACCAGAAGTCCAACTCCATGTTCTCGTATTATCGACATCTTTTGCAGGTGTATTAATGTCACCTAATAGATCTATACCTTTGTTATTTATAGTATAAATATCCTGTTTATTAGGTTTCTTAATAATTTCGGTAGAATATTTAGATCGTGAATCAATAATCATTGATCGTAAAGGGTCACGTTTAGTCCATAGTCCAGTGCCATAATGATAAATTAAAGTATCAACATCATCACCGAAACAAAAATATATAACTCTATATCTTATATCAGGTATAGCTCTAACTTTAGAATAATTTTCGAATGGAACCGTTAATAAAAATTCTCTAACTGGCTTTGATATTTCCTGTAATTCAGCACCATTAAAACTATATATCCCATTTAAAGCAACCCAAATTAATCTACCTTCAATAACTAAATAACCTTTACCACCTTCTGCATTAACTGATCCTTTATCTTCAAATAACAATCTAATACGTCCATTTGCATCTAGATCATCCGTTAATACATAGGTTTCTGTTTCTTTAAAAATTATTAACTGACCTTGAAATTTAATCAACCCAGAAATTACTTCTTCTTGTTTGCCAATAAATTCAAAACGTTCGATATAGGCTGTAAATTTTCCAGTATCTAATTCATCAGCAGGTGTCCGAGCACTAATCTGTAGAGTATTAAAAGGAATACTACTTTTAGAATAATACATTTTGTTTTTAAAAATCTCTGCATGGAACCCTTGCTGTGGCACATCATGAGCTCCCAGAATAGGTACTACATCACTTAAAGGAGCAGTATCTGATAAGTCCTGAAAACTTTTTATTTGTGTTAATGGAAAAATAGTACCCAAATTATTAAAGGTAACATCAAAGACTAAAATATCGTTTGTGGATAAATTACTTACTAGAGTTAAATCAGTTAAAAAAGTTATAAAATAATAGAATTCTTGATCATCTGCTTTTGCATACATCTTTACTACAGGAGTAGTTGCTGAAGTTAAAATTTTTCTATTTACTGTTAATCGCCATTTAGTATCTGAAAGGAGTGTTTTATCAACCCCTACTAGTGTTGCAGAGGATTCAAAATCACTACTTTTCAAAAGATTTTTAGTAAAAATAACTTCATTAGTATCTAAATTAACTCTGTCTCTAGCCTCATCAGCATCAAATGACATAAATGAAAATGCAAAATCCCATTTATTAGAGTTTAAAATTGTATCACCGGTTGTTATAGTTTCAGCCGTAATAGGTTTAAATACACCATTAAACTTTAAATCACTACGACGACCAACAATTTTACCTAGTGGATTAAAAGAATAATCAACTCGATATCTAAGCATTGGAACATCCAATTGATTATCTGATCGTTTACCTAATATAATTATCCAATCCGCTGCTTGAATAAAATTAACATTTTTAGCATCTATAGATACTCCCAAAAAATCTGGAACATTCCTCAAAAACCAAAAAACTTCTAGATTAGTAGAATCTTCTCCAGGAAAATCAGACTTCAATAACCCACCTGTATTTGTATCATTTAATAATACATAAAATTCATCTCTGAATGTTTTAAAAATTATGCCATGTGTAAAAATAGTATCTGATTTAACTTTTAATAATTCAAAAGGTAGATTAACTAAATCACCATTATCAATTAAAACATTGTGACAATCTGATCCCAAAGCTGGTTGTTCAAAGACAGCCTCTTTATTAGAACTAAAACCTAAAAAGTTTTTAAGCGTAATTGTAGGCATTATAAACATCCACTACAGCCATATCGTGTATATTATAAGTCTCTTGTGAATCTATAAGATTTAGCATTTCTACATTAAATAATTGTTGCCAGTCTGCAATAGATTCATGATATTTTGGTAAAGATAAAATAGTAGCATATAATACAATAACATTGTGATGCTCCTTTGGTATATCTTCATAACTTTCTGAACCATTAGCACTACCAGAAAAAACAGTAATTTGTTGATTATATTTAATTGTTAAATCAAAAGCAATATCCGGTATTCTATAATAGCCTAACTTAGTTACTCTAGTCCTACTATTACCAACTGAAGAAATTGTTCGCGTAATATATACACTTTGTTTATCTGTACGTTGTGCCTGTGAGTCATCGACTACATCAATTGAAAGTCTGTCAGTATCTCTTACCCATATTAAAGTATGAATATCACCAGCGATGGCAACTTCTTGATTATCAGGAGTAAAAGATATAGTTTCAGTTATCGTATTAAAATATTTTCCACGTTTATTTAACTCATTCCATATATGACGCATTGCTGAATTAATTTTTAATCTTAGCTGATCGTCAGTAAATAATGAACCAAAAGTATCATCTAAGTTCGATCTAACTGCAATTCTTAATTCGTTTAATGTCATAACTTATCCTAACTTACAAAGTATTCTAGGTGAATCATCATAAGCTAAAGAGACTGCTCCTGCCAAACTAGGTAAACCAGAAGCAAAAGTAACATTCTCTGTTAGATATGATGGTTTATTTACACTAGTATAACCTGCACCATCAGCATGATCTTGAGCAAAAATACTTTTATTAATTAAATTCTTATACATAGCTACTGTCGATGATTCACTAAGTATAGCTAACAAATATAGCCCAGCCGATAAATATAATTGACATGGAGCATATGTATAATATAAACCACCCAAATCAATTGCGGTATTAAAAATTAATTCCTTTGGTATCCCTCGTGAAAAATTATATAATCCAATTTTTGCACACTTACCATCATCTGCTGCTGTAATATGTACACCCATTTCAGTAATTAAAATTGGATAGGCAACGTATAAAGGTAAATAATAAATTTTATCTTTTGCCAAAACAACTGAGGTTGTTGATTTCTCATAAGCAGAAATATAATAATTTTGATCTCCTGCCTGACCAGGAGTATAAGGTGTACCAAAATTATAATGAATATCTCTTACGGGAGCTGCCGGATTATCTTTTGATCCAATTAATTGTTCAGCAGGTGGAAAATAACCTTCAGGTAAAACATCCATGAATAAGAAATCAGGATCAATTGTAAAACTATCTGAATCTACCACGACAACAGCCTCATCTAAAACTTCAAAATTAGATTGAATAAATTCAACTCTATCTTCCTCGAAGATATCAGCTTCTTGAATTCCAACATCCATGCCTAGATCAGGGTCATTAGCAAATGCTATTAAAGAAAAATGACGGGATGATCCATCAGTCCCTGGAGCTGCCCAATGTAATTTTATTCCTGTAGAATTAAATAAATCAGATGCAGGTGTTGGTAATATAGCTTTCGCTTCTAATACACCATCTCCTCTATATATTTCAATTGGATTGGTCGATGTATAACCTTTATCTCTTGATGTTGATACATTATCTTCTGCTTGCCAATTGTTATTAAATTGTTCATTTAAAGTATAAGCCCCAATTGAATAAGCTCCACACGCTGCACTTTTAGTACCTGTTCCCTTTATAGCATTCTGATTTAAATTTTTAACCAATGATTGCAAATGTAAACAAAATATAGGTTCAAAACCTAAATTATAACTTATATCACCGGGTGATGCTGGAGTTGTATCATTGTGAACTTTTACAGATGCACCTGTAAGATTAAGTGCAAGATAACCATATCTTATGCCACCTGTTACTCCACGTGTTGTACCAGTAAAAGTTGTTGATCCTATTGCAGTAATTTCTTCCCAATTACTATTACCAAACATAATTGCTGAATCATTACGAACTTCGGCTGAACACTCGGTTGGGTTTGCCCCATTCGTTTCCCCAAACCTAAAACATGTCTGGTTCAATGCCGAATCACAGGCTCCAATACTCCAACTATAACTATTTACCGGAGTATATTGAAAATGATCAAAATCACCAAGGAGAAAAATTAAATCTGATTTAAAACCAACAGTTACATCTACTGTCCCATTTAAAGTCGCATTAGATAGAAAAGTACCAACACTAGCCTCCATATCGGAACCACCAAGAACAGCAATAGTAATTAAATAAGCTGATGCCGGAGCAGTTGTCCAATTAATTTTAATACTTGTTGTATTAAAAGAATCAATAGTTGCTTCTGCTTCTATAGCTCCACCAATCGCATTATCTCTAAAAAGAATTACTTCTCCTGCTCTTTTTCCACCCTCATAAACAGTACCTCCAGTACTACCATCAACACCTGTTCCTGAAGTTACAATTCCATTTGTTCCATCTGAATATCCAACAGAAAATTTAACATGACCTGTAGTCGTTGCATCTGCTATCGGAGATCCCATTATAAAAATTGCAGCCTTAGGCTGAAATGATGTAGTAATAGTTTGAATACCTGTTGTAGTATTCGCTGCTACTCTCAAAATTTCAGTTTGTAATGCCATGCAATTCTTCCCACACTTTATTTCCTATATAAACAATTTGGATATATCGTTTACACTCTGGACCATTCAGTTGAAAATCTCTACATTTTTGCGGGCGGACAGAATATTGTGTACAATTATCATTTAATATATCATAGAATGGACACACACCCTGTACATTCTCTCGTGCTCTTTGACTCCTAGCATACTGTCTTAATTTATCTCTCAATTCTTCTGGTAATTTTTCAAATTCTTCAGGTGTATATGGGGGCCATCCTGTTTTAACACAGCACATACCACAATTTGAACAATTAGATTTCACCATTTAAAATCCGACTACGTATCGGACCTTTACATTCTAAACAGGATGGCCCGCATATAAACCCATAACACTTCCAACAAAAGCCTCGTTTTTTAATGTCTTTGGAATTATATATCCATGATCTCATACAATGAACACATTGTACAGTTTGTCCTCTTGATGATTCTATGCCATCAGGATCATTAATTTCAAATTCACCACTAAAAAATTTTGTACTATTCATTAAACAACATCGTTGCTCTTGCTGTAGGGACACCACTCGTTACTGCAACTTTTGCAGCAATGCCATTATTTGCAGCAGCTTTAGTAATTAATTCATATCCCGGCCTAGCAACCCATCTATAAGTAGATCGTTGATGTAAACCAATATCCAATAAAGGTACAGTATTATATGTTGGTTCGGCTGTATATGTTTTCTTTGCTGTAGCAACAGCAGCAATACCACCACCTCTAATGGGTTCTGGTGTTACAGCTGTACCAGTTCCAGCAGTAGTGGTTGCACCCACTGTCCATGAAAATGCTTGATCTGCCGGTGTACTTCCACAACCTAATGTAATATCTACAATCTCAACAATATGTGTTGCACTTCCTATAACACCAAGAGCTGTAACATTTGTCCCTAAAACTGCTGTACCCGATATTGAATATTTTCTTGCCATTTTTATAATCCTATATTTGCAATCGCACTGTGCATTGCTGCTCCAAGATATATTGTCATGGATGAATTAGTAGTTACGCCACTTGACAAAGTTACAACACGCATAAATTGAGCCCCTGGATTGGGAAAGGTTACGATATAATTACCTGTAACAATAACTTTATAGGTATAGGGTGATAATGTAACACTATTAGTTGCTAGACTTTGATCTGATAATTGTGCCCAAGACCCTAAAGAAACTAAAGCATCAGCAAATTCAGGATAGAATTCTAATGATGTTAATGAACCAATAAATACATGAACAAATAAACTAATTAATGGAATATCACTAACATCAAACTTACCTGTAGAATCTAAAGAATGAAAATTATTAACTGTGACACCATTTAGAACTTCGCCGTCAGCAGCTCCTCTAATCTGTAACCATTCCTGCAACCCTACACCTGTATTTTGTATCACACCGCCTGTAGGATTAATACCTAAACTAGGCTTTCCCTGTTTAGGTGTTATTTTACCTAGTGACATTTAATATTCTCCTCTGTTTTTTAACAGCAAAAATATCTTTATTCTTTTTAGTATCTCTACCAATCTTAATAGGAACAGAAATTTGTTCTCTGCCTACTGCATATCTATGAAATACACTATTCCATTCGTGTAACATAGGTTCCATTCTTTTTTTATATAATTCTTTTGGTCGGGCAATATAATCTTTTACGTTTAAAATCCATTCTTGTTTTAAACGATCTGGTCCTTTACGGCCATATTCTGAAGTATCATATTTACGTAACCAATTTATAATACTCGGCTGAATATCAGACCCATCAAAAGGAGCGGACATTTGCCAGTGTAAAATATCCTGCTCCCTTGATGGACCTTTCTCTTTCAGACGATAAAATTCCCACCTATTATCGTCCTCATTCCAGACTAATTCTAACGCTGAATCATGACGATGCAAAGCCTCTATAACCTCTAAGGGAGGTTTAAACTTTATATTCACTGGCTCAATAATTCTGCGTTCTGCCTCAGTCTTAACCATAATAATTAACTCGATTGATCACACTTTAATGCAGCATCATTATAATTACCACCACCAATACAACGCATTGGAACATAATCCATTTCTAACATAATAAAGTAAATACCCGTAAAGTTAGTAATGGTATTTGCAGTAATTAAAACCGATAACATAACACCTTCTTCAATTTGTTCTCTACTTAAAACATGATCTTCTTTTAAGTAAATACCTCTTTCTGTCTGCTGATAAAGATTATCCGTTGTGGATGGATTACCATTACCATCAGCATAAGTATGAGGCGGAATTACAACACCTAAATTACCAGAAGGAGTGGCAAACGGATTTCCCTTTTTAATGGTTGCCGCTTTTACATTCCAATCCGCAATAGCTGTACCTGTTCCATCATGATTTCCAGAATAAATAATCCTGAAACCTAAATCCCATCCAGGATCAACATCATAGGGAACAGGAATTAAACCTGCTATTGTTTCTGCCGAAAGCATATTATAGCCTACGAACCCGGAAACACCCATTTCTAACTGATTTACCGTAGAAGTTTTAGCACTTTCCGGTACACCAGTGGTGGCATTATCAATAATACCGTGCATCTCTGTGGCTGTATAACGCTTCCGTTTACGCAGCCATCCCATATTGTGATCAGTAATCATAATTTAATCCTTAACCTTTCTTTTAAGTATCAGCTTCAATAGTGAATGTAGAAGTTACATCAGCAAGTAAAGTATTTTTACTTGGATTATTTGTACCCATTTGTACATCACGATACAGTGTAAATTCATATGCATCACGATCAGCTACACGCGAAAGAACAGCTCCATCCTCATCCATTAACTCATAACCAGATTGAGTCAACAAAAAGATGGATGTCATATCCATAAACCAAATCTTATTTCGTGGACAATCACGATCAAAGAAATATGGACGATTGTCAAACATTAATGCAATCCAGCCACCTTCAAGAGTTTCTTTAAAATCATTATATCGGCGATCACCAACATGGAGTAAACCAAATGTGGCCCATGTTCCAGGATCAGAAATCATTTCTAGATTTCCTTCCTTGGCACCACCAATATTAATACTGGAAAGAAATGCTTGTTCCATCAAAGATACTGTCAATGGACGCAGTGTACCAGGACTACTATGATGTAGAACTGTAGAACGGATAGCAGCATTTGTTGCAAGTGAACGATCTACACTACCTAAAGCTAATGAACCATCTAACATTTCACCAGTTTCAGCAGGGGTTGTTGCTCCACCAAGACCTTCATCTGCACCGATATTGCCATCATCGATAATAGCAGGAATTCCATACATTTCTTGACCACGCGATTGATGACCAGATGTAATTTCACCAAAGTAAAAAGCATTGGTATCGACCGTGACGGCACCACTAGCGTTATCAAAGGTAACAAAATGTTTAATATTTGATGCAGCTCCAGTAGAATCTTGATCTCGTAAAATATTAGATACTGTCATATTCGCACCATTAATCACAGTACCAGTAGTAATATCTGCATTAACTACACGATCACCAATTCTCATACTGAAAATAGATCGCGAATCAAATTCAATCCCTGTTGAAGTTGATTGCGTCCCAGCAACAGTACCAGCACGGCCATGTCCATAGGACCAAATCTGACGATTTAAATCTTCTGGCAATCGTTCCATTAAACCTTTCATTTCTACATCCAGAGCTTTAGCAAAAGCACCTGAATTATCTTTTGATGCACGCATTACCGGACCAGAAATTTGTCCTCGTCCGTAGTGCATTGCCATTTTAAATGTAAATGTATCATAATTCTGGCGTCCAGCAGTAGGTAATGCAGGACCACTACCACTTACATCTTTTCGTGATCCTACTCCAGGATTACGAGAAGTGATAATTGGTATATACGCAAAATTACCAGACACATCATCTTTATTAGATTCCAGTCTGTCTAACATTACGGTAGCCCTTGTAACTGCATCATTCAAAGGGCCAATATAAAATGTTTTCATCGCATCAGTAAAATCCGAACTTGCTAACCCAGCCATTTTTAACTCCTAGATCGGTCTAAAAATTCTCTTAGGGCACTACGCGACGCCCCACTTTTTAAATCTTCTACACTAAATTTTTTGGTAGTATCAATTAATGAACCACCTTCGCCGCCACGTTGAATACCCATCGTTGAATTCTTAAGATAGGTTGTATTTATATTTTTATTTTTATCTTGTTCTTTTACTTCTTCCATTACACTTAAAGCATCTGCTAATGTTTCTTTATATGCTGTCTCATAATCTAATCGAGGATTAATATTAACCTTTGCTAATGTCGCAACTGAAATTAAATTATGAAACTTATCATTTTCTTTCGCTATTGAATTTGTTTGTCGTGCTTTATTCAAAGCAGTATACATCTTATTTGTTTCTTCTTGTTGTTTGTTTTTTAATTCAAATTGTTGTAATTTTTCTTCTGCTTTTTTTAATCGTTCCTCTGTAGTTAATTCATCATCCGATACTTGTTGTACATCTTCTGTAGGATTAGCCTCCTCTTCTAATTTTGTATAACCATAGCGTGCTAATTCAATAATCTCAGACCCTTTTACCGAACGAACAGAACCATCCGGTAAAGATAATTGATAATATGTAGAAGCAGGGTCTTCATTACTATCCGGGGTTTTGTCTTGCGATTCCGTTTTCAATTCCGGCTCTTTGGTTTTGGGGTCTTTGTCCTCCGATGGGGCTTGACTGCCCGTTCCTTCCGGTTCCGGGTCCAGCAGAATCCTAATTAGATTTTGGTGCCACCAAAACATTTTCTAAACCTCCATTTAGAGTTTGTGCGAATAGTTGAGGGAAAATACCCTCTAATACTTGTTGTTGCATATGATCGCTCATATGTTTAGATATAGCTTGTTTAACATTAATATCTAATTTGTCCCATTGACTACCAGAAATAAATCTTTTTATTGCATTTATATGAGCTTCATGATTTTGCCCAAGATGTACAATTGCAGGTTGTCCTGCTATAATACCCTGAATTTCTTTCCATTGTCGAGTTCGGTCAGCAGAACTTTTATCATATATTGATAATACATCAGCTGCACCCAAAATACTAAGCAATTCTTCTCGATGAGTTTGTGGATTTAATAATCCCAATTCTAACAATACTCTAACTAAAGATTCCCGACCGGCTCTAGTCATAGCTTGCCGACCAAAAGTTTTAGTTCTTACTTTCCAGTAATCGGCACCTTTAGTTTTACCTTGTAAAGTTTCTCCACTAAATATAATCGCTTGTTCTTCGTTAAAATCACCTCGTACACTAATAACACGATCTTCAGTAATAAATTGTGTCATTGTCTGTAGAGCTAATCTTCCTACTTTTCCTATAGCTTTATCAAACCAGAGGAGGGCAGGGCCGAGGATTTGATCATCCGCATCTTGTAAAGCAAGAACAGCCCTGCCCGACCGCACCCCCGGCTCTGCTTTCGCCTGACTTACATCGTGTGACGAAGCAGTATCTTGAATATCTAACCGAGTCCGATCAAGTAATCTTTCAACATATGCTGGAATCGGCCGCAACTGCACTTGATCAGGTTTATGCGGAAAATTGTAAGTGAGAACTTGACCGGGTCGGTTAGTAAATTGTTTAATCCCAGACTGACGTGGATTTAACCATTGTAGATTCGCCATCTGGTTAATCTGTTCCATAATACCAGATTGTATACGATTATAACGTGCTTGATTAGGTCTTATTTGTTCAGCAGAACATGTTCCATACAAACTTGCTGGATCATAAATTTCAAGAAAATGACTATAAGGTAATTCACCATGATCATATGGATTATCACCTGGAGCTTTTAAAACTTGTCCACCAGCAATTACAGCATGTAATCCTTTTTTATGTTTTTTATTTCTTTTAACAAAAAGTTCATGAATCAATACACCAGTTCTTACAGCTGCACTTGTTCTGTTGTCATGCTGTCGCCTTATAAAAGGATATAAAAATAATTCATGTTCTTTACTCTCTGGCAAATTTTTAAATTTATTACCGAATTGTTCAACTACCCAATCTTTGGATCGTAATGTAGATTCAATACTCCACATTGAATCTTCAATTACTGAGGCGTTCTCGTCAAAAATTAAATTAAAAGGTGGGACTACATCAATAAACATATCACCTTTATTAACTATAATTTCATCAGGGATTACATCAAAGCCATGAAACTCCATAAATTGTTGGATTGCATCCGGTTCAGTATCTTCTGGATTAACTTTAAATAAATCACCTAAGTCTGGATCCCAGCCTACTTTCATAAAACAAGAACAACAGGTAGACTGCCAAAATGCAACACGGATAATCTTTTGATCTAATGTTTTTGTTACCCATAGATTTTGTAATACTTTAGCTGCTGTTTCGGAAATCTGAATATCTTCTTCATCAGATGTTGCAGGTATTACATCCCATGGATTTTTATGTGTAACTAACGTAGTTACCATTCGCCTGACGATAGGAAGCATAAGATTAGAAATTAATCTTACTTTCCACGGGTCACGTTTATTATAATATCTAAAGTTTCTATCCTTTAAACTATAATCTACATTTTGAAAACCTCGTACCCATGCAAGATTTAACATCCATGATCTATACGTTTCTTGCATAGATAATCGAGTGAATTGAAATCTATCATTAATAAAATCAATGACTGATTCCTTTTTCTTTTTAATTTCAAAAACGTGTTTAGACACTATAACATACCACCCATCAAACTTATTTCTTCATTTTTTTCTTCAGCAGGTTCCGGATACGCTTCTTTTAAAGCGGTTTCAAATTTACGATTAAATTCCTCTATTGGTTGTACACTCGGAGTAACACCTTTTTGCTGATTATAAAATCCAATGTTTACATCTGCAAATTGGATAGCTAAATCTCTCAAATCTTTATATGCCGCCTTTGATCCTAGACTATATCCTAATGATACACACGCACACATACAAATAACAAACATGCCTAATATAATAAGAGTTTCACTTACCATTATTTTTTATCCTCAATCTTTTGTGCTTTATGCACAATACCAATTCCCCCTAAGGTAGCGGCTGCAATAAGCCAAGGGTTTGCAGCAGAGGCATCAATCCATCCCATACTAACCATGAAAGAAAGAATACCATATGCGATAACTCCCAGGAATGATTTACTTCTCATCAGTTTTTTCATTATGTGGCCACTCCATTTCTAGAATAGGGTTTTTTGGTTTTTTATAATTCTCCCCTACATAGGTGCCGCCCAGATGGAGATGTAGACAGCACCCATGTATGAGGGTAAGGAGGAGAATACTAATTAGAATTTTTGTTATTTTCACTTTTTAATATCAATTCTTCAATAGACGGTACATCTAAGTTTGAAGTTGCAGGTTCATCAGAGGTTTTAGCTGCACGATGAAAAAATGCCCATTCAGTACTAGCTCGAAATCCAATATCACCCTGATTCTTTAACGTAGTTGTACATCCACTAATCAATAACAGCAAGAGACTGAGACTCAGTAAGATTCTTAGCATATGCAATTTCCCTTTCGATGCGGTACTTAATAGAATCTTTTATATTACATTCTTTAGTACCTAAGTGTGAAATTAAAACTCCCATATGAACATATGATTTAAAACTTAATGTTTTAGCTTTACGAACAAAAGCACAATCTTCACCAACTAATGGAGTTCCTAAATGTGAATTTTGTCCTAATGCAACTGCTCTATACAAATATGTATCCAATTCATCTTTGTGTTTAAAAGCTTCATTGATTAAGTTTTCTACCTCATCCTCGAAGTCTACCCGTGGTGATCTATCCATAGTAAACCACAAGATATCACCATCAGCTTTTTTGTTCCCTTCGAGTAATTTTTCACCTGTTGCATCGAACACTTCACGTTTAATACAAGTAAATGCCATCCCTACGAGGTCCGACTGCAATATATCCATATTTTCAATATGCTGTAATATTTGTTCAGGAGGCATATTAGGAAAACTATTTACCATTTGATAGGGTGGTCGTCTTGTAGTTACTAGAGCTGAAACAATAGGTTTATCTGCTTGAATTAAAGCATCAAAATGTTCTTCCAAGTAACCACACATATCATCATCAACAAATATAATATGCGTAAAATCAGGATATACTTCATAGGTCATACGCACTAATTTATTTCGTGCATAGGGCAATAGTGTACTATCCACAACATTAATACGGTGATATTTAGGAGCTTGTCTCATTAAATCAATGAATGAACAAATAGCACCGTATTGAAATTGTGTACTACAAACACAAATTACTGGTTTTACCATTCTATTCCCAGCCATTCGTTAGGTTCCTCATTTTCTTTAGCTAATCGTTCTTGTAATAATTCTGATCCTGTCTTACGCCTGTATAAAGGTGTCGAACCAATCTGGTCGGTATATAATTCTTTTTTATTCCATGAAGGTTTTTCTCGTGCAATATATCGCCAGCAATCCATTAAATGATTATGTTTACGGATTGGATCTTCAATAGGTTCATTACTATTTAATTTTGAAGTAGGTGGCCGATATTTATAACGTCGTCTTTCTTCTAAAAAGTTTTCACAGGTATTAAATACCTGTAACGCAGGTTTACCATCTGCTAAATCTTCAAGCCAAAATCTACAATCTTCAAGACCAGGACGTAAACTATTATCTGCTGGTGTAACAATCAAACCATAGCGTTCATATAATTGTGAAATAATAGAATCCTCGCCAGCTTCACTCCGTGCTCTTGCTTTAGGGTCAATCAATCTAAGTATCATATTCTCTGCTGGTATTTCAGGATTCTTTAATTCCCAAACATAGTGTTTAAATTCTAAAGATAATTCTTGATTTAATTGCCAACCTTCAAATAATTTTATTTGTATGGCCACCTGCCAGAGTGGTTCATTCTTGGCATACAACTCACGATAGACATAGGCCCGGTCATAGTTGTCAACTGTAATCCACAACACTGCACAGGTTCTAATACCTGGATCAATGGCACACCACCTGGGCCATTCTGGGGGTACTTTAAATGGTTTAATAACATGGCGTTCTTCGTCGAAGGACGAATATACAATGCCTTGTACCCTACGGGCCTTGCCATAAAATCTATACTCCTTCGTTTCATCTGACCATTTATTTTTTAAGTATTGAACACGTTCTTTATCTAAATATTTATTATTTTCAGTATTTAGTCGTGTTAAAAATACTCGTGGATTACCACTTTCTGCTTCTCTCTCTAAGTTTAATATCCAATCATAAGACTCCACAAGAGTAGCAGAAATACTAAACATGCCTCCAGTAGCCAGAGTTCGGGCTTCCAATTCTTCCCAAATACCTGATTGTATTTCTTCATCAATATAGAAGTAATCCACAGCGGCTGCCTGGAACTTTTCGCGGGCCTCACCCTTCGCGGATAGGAAAGTGATTGTCGTTTCATATTTATCCTTTCTTCTAATTTTTAAATATGAAGGTATAGGCTGCTGCGGAATCCTAGGACCTTTTTCTACAATGTCCCAATCTGGTATTAAAGCTATTAAATGCCGATATATACCAGTTTTAATTGTAGAATATTCTGCACTGATAACCCAAATTTCAACATCTCTACCTTCAATATTATCTCCATGCGGGTGTCTACCTGTTGCATACCACGCACAATCAGCAGCGGCTGCATGGGACTTTCCCGATTGATTTCCACCAAATAATAACCTATAAATTGAATGCGATTTATGGTAATCCAGTTGATGAGGCATAGGTATATATGTACAACTTTTATGTGTACTACGCCTTTTGTACTCTTTTATAAGTTTTATGTCAAGGGGATCAAGCATTTCATAACCATAATTTCAGCATGTTTTATAAGCCCTAATATTTCACTATCTGAACCACTAGTTAATGTATAAACTTCGGCATCACCTTTACATCGTGAGTCTACTGAACTAATAAATAAACAATTACGACAACGCTTTGATAACTCTTCAAATAATTCACCACTGGTTGCAGTATTTAATGAATAAGTTATTTCACGCCTCATAAGGTAATACCTCCGGTAGTTTTTTTCTAACTTCCCTCAGAGCTTCTAATAATTCTTCCTGTGGCATTTTTTCTATATCTCTCCGTTCAACTTTCTTTGGCATTGCAATTTGTACTAATTGTATATTTAATTTATCCATTGCAATAACTGTATTCGCTGCTGCTAGTGCTGTTTTGTCATCTTCTGTTTGTTCAATAATACGACCAGCTCTAGTTATTATTTTATCACGAAGATGCTCTGGTATTTTATATCTCGGCTTTTTTAATAGGTGATTCACCATATTAAAATCAGCTTCGGTATCAAAACTATTCGCTGTTACTATTTCGTTATCACGTAAAGTTGACATAATATTTTAACGACTCAACGTCGATATACTGGTATATATACTTCAGCACCTTTCGGAATCCTATCGAACACCCTACCCCATTGCCCACCGAACGACACTGAGGAGGAGAAGGAAGAAAACGCAACAAGTGTCGCGGCTTAAAGTGCCACTTTAACGCGAGTCGCGATTCCGTATTCAAGTATCACTTTATGCCCCGCCGCTTAAAGTTATACTTTATTAAAGTATCACTTTATTAAAGTGATACTGTAGGTCGCGGGGCGGCAGCCGGTTAAAGTAATACTTTATTAAAGCGATACTGGATTAAAGTTATAATTTATTTCGACCCTGTGAAACTAGGTATTTGGCGCAAAATTGTGAAGATAGGGTATCTGGATAGACTTCTCGACAATTCGGCCACGGTTTCAGTATTACTTTATAAGTATACACTATTACTGAAAAAGAATCAAGTACTACTTAAACCGTATCGGCCTGTCATTATGGCCGATTTCACAATGTCACAAAGCGTCGATTAGAGCCTATAAATGACGTTTTACTGTCATTATGGCAGGGTCCGATAATGTGTCTGCCATTTTGGCAGACAGCCGCCCCCTGATTTACAGTATGAACGGATATTGTTCACTACTACAGGAAATATAAAGTATAAAGATAATAACTACAGTATAACTGTCTGGCACGCAACTTGCAATAGGCCTACCGGATATTGTGGTTTTTTTGGAGAGTTGCAATGACTAGACCCTTGTACGTGATAGCGGATGAAGTCCGCGAGAAGTGGGGACGCGTTAGTCCCTTCGCCAAACCCTACCTATCGGCTATGGGGTGTGTGTCCTCGGTCAAGGACAAGTACGGGCTTGACGATGCACGGAGTATCGTACTCTACTTCCTGTCCAACGCTCAAACTTGGAGAGGTCCTGACGCTCGCCGCATCAAGGCCGAGTTGAAGGGGATGCTCGGATGACGAAACCACGGCGACGCCGTGGAAAACGCCGGCGACGGCGAGTTTATCCTCGCGGTCGCCGGCGGGTCTGCCTAGGTGGTAGACGCCCACGAAGTCGTTAACAACTGAATATCGGTATAAGGCCATGCTACCGGATTGTAGCGGTAGTAATAGAGAGTGTGCAGATACTCTCTACCCCCGAGTCGCGAGCCTACGGGCGAACCGAGTACGGTATAAACGTACGGTCTGGCCAACTGCACAGTAGCGTATGGGTAGTACATACGTTACGGGCGAAACTGCCGCTATGGTGCGATAGACTTAGGTCTGCAAAGGCCGAAAAAACGCATCATAGCACAAGTTACCGATATGCCTACATAGCCCTACAATTTCTCGCGTATATCTTGCGAACGGCATAGGACTACCCTTAACCGAAAGGAAATAGGTGACCCTATGTTCAATCTCGCAAAGAATCTAAACACCGGAACGGCAACACAAGCCGAAGCTATGGTCGCACTAGGCGACCTAATCGCCAGTTTGGACAATCACAATAGTGAATGTCCAATTGGTCCTGCCCTTGACAAAGCGTTGTCCATCTACACAAAGGGATCCAACAATCCCAACGGGTTCGCGGACTGGTTGTACACTGCCGCGTCAGACCTCGAAGATGCCGCCCGAAACTTGCTAGACAGCAAGCTGAGTCGATTCACTGTCCCCAACGATTGTGAAATTGACTATAGCATCACTGGGAAAAACATCCCATGGGCAACAAAGCACCTTCTCGGCATGACCCCAAACGTGAAAGCGGTTCGTAAAGCTTTCAAACTGGCATGCAAGGAACCCAACAAGGAATTGAGGGAACAAGCCCGTGTCTACCTTTTGGGCACCCTCAACCACGAACCTGTCAACGAACCTGTCGACGAACCTGTCGACGAACCTGTCGAAAACTAACCAACAACCCACAACCCCTATGCCGTTCGCAAGATATACGTTTCCTATTTCAAAAAGGAGAAAAATAATGGAAACTTACGTTTCTAACGAACCGTCGGAGAATAGAGCCATTATTGACTGGTTCTTATCACTAGCTGGCACCAAACCCACCAAACCCGTGATTATATATTATCGCGGTCGCACACGGACAACATATATCGACCCAACACCCCCAACAAAACGGAAAGTTATCAAAGTATGAAACACGAAAAAAACGAACGTAAACTGCTGCGGCGTGAACTAGAACTCGAAAAATCCGGACAACGCTATATGCGTTTTCTCGGACACAAAACACGGTCAAAAACAAAACGTAACAACACCATTTTTATACAAAATGGTGTTATTTGTGTTATCTCTCACCCTCACAGGAAAGGTGGTTTGGAATAAGACCAGTCTAAAAGGATTAGACTTACGACCATACCAAATAAATCTGTTCTCTACAGATTTGTTCCATGAACCATCCAAAAAGGAGACCTAGAATGACTCGACCTATCTACAAAATCGCACAGGAAATTCGCAACGATTGGAAGAATGTTTATTTTGGTGCCAAACCCTATCTAGACGCCATGGCGTCCCTGCATAGTGTCGATGACCATTATGGGTTGGACGATGCAAAAGGAATTATTATTTATTTCCTTGCCAACGCACAATCCTATAGGGGTGAAACTGCAAGAAGGATCAAGAAAGAATTGAACTCTTTGGTAAAATAAAAAGGAGAAACAAATGGCACTCGACCTTCACAATCTCGATCTTCGACATTACAATTTGTCTGGAGCAGATTTGTCGGGAGCCAATTTATCCGGAACCGATTTGTCTGGAGCCAATTTATTTAGAACTGATTTATCTGAAGCTGATTTAACTGGAGCTGATTTAACTGGAGCTGATTTACCTGAAGCTATTCTAATCTCAACTGATTTATACTTAGCAGATTTAACTGAAGCTAATTTATCTGGAGCCTATTTGTCTGGAGCCAATTTAACTGGAACTAATTTATCTGGAGCTGATTTAACCGGAGCCTATTTAACAGACGAAGATTTTGACGATACCATTTTCTAGAAGGAGAAACCAATGGCACTCGACCTTCACAATCTCGATCTTCGATATTACAATTTATCCGGAGCAGATTTGTCCGGAGCCAATTTGTCAGGAGCTGATTTGTCAGGAGCCAATTTATATCTAGCCAATTTGTCCGGAGCCAATTTGTCCGGAGCCATTCTAATTTCAACTGACTTATATTTAGCTAATTTATCCGGAGCCAATTTGTCAGGAGCTGATTTATCCGGAGCAGATTTATTTAGAGTAGATTTATCCGAAGCAGATTTATTCAGAGCAGATTTATCTAGAGTAGATTTATGTGGAACCTATTTATTTGGGGCCATTCTAATTTCAACTAACTTATATCAAGCCAATTTGTCTGGGGCCAATTTGACTAAGGCAGATTTATCTAGAGCAGACTTAACTGAAGCCAGTTTAATTATAGCTAATCTGTCTGAAGCTAATTTGTCTGGAGCCAATTTGTATGGAGCCAATTTGTCTGGAGCTATTTTCTAGAATTACAAAAATCAATCTTCATTTGATACGGTCAATATGTCCATTGACACACAAAAACCAGAAAAACAAGAAATAGGCCAATATTTCGCCCCTTATTCTCTTATTATTTCTATTTCTATTTCTATTTCTATATCTAACATATAGAATAGTACTAACGGCCTATGTTTTTGAACGTAACCCCTTGTGTTTACTGGACTTACGTTCGGATTATTCGCACTACATTTACCCCGATGGACTGACCCATTGTACCTACCCAAAATTGTTTGGGCCATCAAACTTCCCGATTGTAGCCTATGCTACATTCGTTTTAAATAAAAAAGACACTTTCGCGCATTTTAAGGAGTTTATGTACCATGAAAACGCTGACAACTAATCCAATTTATTTAAAGCATAGACAAAAACTGTTGGCCCAATTTCAGATATTACGAAACCTAAAAGATGATCTAAAACAGTTAGAAGAAAAAGACCTTCCGACAGAAACACAAAAAATGGTAACTGATGAACTATTAAATAATTTTAAATACTGCAAAACTTGTGGCAGTATGTCATTATCCAATATTGCAAGTCTAAGAATCCTTATAAATAAAATTAACGATTCCCGTATACAACATAAATACTATGATCCGTCCTAAATAGCACTTGACATAGTTTTATTTTTATGGTATAATATAGTATAGGGGCACGTAGACCCCTATCGTACCGCCCGCATCTAGAAAATAAAAAAGAAAGGAAAGTAAGATGCAAATTGTAATGATTGATCCGAAAAAGATTAATGCCAGTGAATTAAATAATATTCGGGAATATCACCCGGATGACCCTCACACTTTACACATTAAAAGATTAATAAAATCAAAAGGGTTTCATCCTAATCGTCCAGTATTTGTTACCCCTGCACGGAATCCTGAGACTGATGAAATTATCCCTGATGAGTTTATTTTGTGTGATGGTTTACACCGCACAATGATTGCGAAAGAATTAGGTTTGAAAGAGATTCCTTGTACTGTCAAGGAACGATTGACACCGGAAGAAGCTCAACAATCTCAATATATGTTAAATACAAATGTTCCTACTAAACCGAGGGAACAGTATGAACATTTTAAACGATATATGTTGGCCCACCCCACCAAAACTCAAAGCGAGATTGCGGAAGATTTTGGAAAGACACCAACAGATATCTCCAAGATTATGGGCTATGGGAAATTAACAAAATCATTGCAGGCTAAACTTGATAAAGGACAAATTACACCGAGTGTAGGCTTAACCCTAGCTCGTGTCCCTATTCAATATCAAGAACAGGTTGCGAATGAAGTTGAAAAAGAGGGTATGCCAGCTGATGCAGCGATTAGTTATATTACCCAGCAGCGTAAAGCTTTTAATAAGGCATTACGTGAGGGCAAAAGTAAAGTTGACTTTGTTGTAACTAAAAAGTTTGTTGGTCTGCGAGAAGCAGAAGCAATGCTGGATCATGTCACCAATACATTAAAGAATACTGATCCTGAAACTGAGGATTATTTAATTCTTACTGGTGAAAAGCAGATGGCAGAAAAGATGCTATCGTGTGACCCCGAAACCCTGAAGCAAAAGGAACTCGCTAGAGAAGCAAAGAAGGAACAGCGTTCTCTTGAATCCGCAATGAAGAAATTGCAAAAGCAAAAGGAAGAAGTAGAGCGTTTAGAAGCAGAATTAAAGAGACAAAAAACAGAATCCGCAGCCGAGAGCCTCGCTTAACAGCAGCTAGGCAAGCCTAGCACGATAGTGTGGGGCACCCAAGTAACCCTTAGGGTGCCCCCACTATCTCTAATTAAAAAAGAAAAGGAAATAACAATGGACGAAAAACAAATAACAATTGCCAATATCGGAACTGGTTTAGTTCCTTCACCCTCACTAGCAAAACAATATCGTAAAGAATCTACAGCAGCTAACTTTCTGCCTGCTCTTAAGTTATTGCAGGGAGTTTCTGAAGAATGTAATACTGAAGGCAACGCCCCTGGGGATTATTTCCTGACAGTACAGGATAAAAACCTAAAAAGGAAAGTTGTCATTTGTATTATGGGCTTTAGACCCCATGCTATGTTTGTAGAGAATGGTCAAAAGACAATGGAATCTTTCAATGAAGATTCTCCTGTCTTTAAAGAGATTGTAACATTAGCAAAGATTAAACACCCTTCGGGTACCTTTGCTCAGTGGGCAGCCGGGGAGTTTCTAGTATATATCCCCAACACATTTGTCTTTGCTGTATTTTTTCCAGGATCAAAGACGGCACGATATATATCGTTCGATATCTTTGATCATATGGTAGAGATTGACAATCGCCCAGAAAATACTAAAGATTTACCATATACAAATTGCTTTGAATTGTATGCAGATATGGTAGATTATAAAAATGGGCGTAAAGCATGGGTACCTAGAGTTCTTCCGATTGAACCATTAGCAGAGTATTTCCCTGCTGCTAGTGCTTATAATGATGCAATGGCAATGTTTATTGCACCGATTAAAGCGGAAGCGGAAGTAGAAGAAGCAGAAAGTTCAGATACAGAAACTGATAGATAGATAGTGTAGTGCTAATTACAGCGGATACAAGGACGTTACCGGTAAAGGCTAATTGTGCTCAATTAGTTTATGCTGATCCGCCGTTTACAGATGCCTATGATTCAACCGAGATACTTACATCGTATAGGAAGTTTACGCAGGATTGGATCTATCATGCGACACGGTGTATGGCTGATGATAGTTATCTGTTAATAAATACACAATCTAAAATAAGATATGATATCGAAACATGTATGCGAAAGTATCGTTCGTATATATCTTTCGTTCAGGATCTTATTTGGTTCTACAATTTCGGAACATACACAAAAAAGAAATTTGTAGAATCTCATCAAACAATTCTAGTATATAAACGGGGTACGCCCTTCTTTAACTGGCAGTCAGTTGCTATCCCCTCCCAACGAATGCTAAGTAAAGATTTACGGGCTGATCACCGAGGGCGTACCCCACCTACTGTTTTACAATATCCGCGAGTACCTGGAAACAGTAGAGAGCGTGATTATTTACGTCATGCTAAGGGTAGAAGCTGTCAGCCTATCGAATTATGTACTACCTTTGTCCGTGCATTTAGTCGTCCTAATGATATTGTTTTAGATTTATTTACTGGCTCAGGCAGTATGTATATTGCAGCTAAACGGCAAGGGCGGCGAACTCTTGGCTTTGACATTCACCATTTATATTTAACGCAAGCACACGATAGATATAAAGAAGGGTGGAAACGCCACGTATAAGCCCCCGTAACCCAATTGGCAGAGGTAAGGGACTTAAAATCCCTAAAGTATGGGTTCGATCCCCATCGGGGGTAGTAAGAAAGGAGAAAAAACAATGCGTACATTAACTTTTGAAAAGTTTAGATTATTGGAGAATCACTTCAACGATAAGGTTGAAGAAATGTTAGGTGGTCTATCCTACCTACAATTATTTACTGTCTCTAGACATACAGAATATATAATGTTACGCGACGATCTTATAAGATGGTTGCGTCAGTGTATTATTATTACCCCTAGAGGTAACTGGTTAGAAATTCCAGCTACTGATCCTATACCCCCTGGAACACATCCACTATCTCATCCTATAATTGCTGCTCTATTACGTACTAGCACTTCAACAATAACAATACGGATACAAACATTAAAACGTAAAAATAGGTGGGAGATTCCACGATGAAAGTAAAAATCAGTAAGGGTAAATATCTTTATAATTTTAATATAGATGTTATCCCTACCGATGATGATAAAAAATTAAAAATATATTCTCCCTACGATGTAGCATTAAAGGATGAAATCAAAGCAATGAAGGGTGCCCGATGGCAGCCAGAGAATAAATGTTGGATTGTTGACAATTGTGAAAGGAATCAATATGCGTTTCGATATCTTCAAGGAGAAAGGCTACGAATTGATAGTGACATTAATTATTCTGGGAGCAGGAATCTATTTTCTCACCAACGTGACGGTCTTAAGTTCTTTCTTAATAGGCGTTGCGTTCTCCTTGCCTTTGAGATGGGTCTGGGGAAAACCCTAACTGCAATTGAAGCTCTAGAATATTTAATGACACAAAAGTTATATAACTTTTGGTTAGTTGCTCCGTTTGGGGCCCAGCAGGAATGGAAACATCAATTAAAGAAATGGAATTCTAATATTACTTTTGTTGTAGAGACTACTTATGAATCACTCTATAAATATATGGATGCACTGGATGATAGTTTCATTCCTCATGTTGTTGTATTTGATGAATCAATTAAAATTAAAAACCATGCTGCCAAGCGTAGCCAAGTGGCGTCAGAATTGTGCAGGCTGGTTCGTGCTAGAAGCGGATATATACTTATGTTATCTGGTGCTCCTTCTCCAAAGAATCCTATCGATTGGTGGCATCAGGTTGAATGTTTACAACCTGGTTTTATTAGAGAGAGTACCGCAATTAAATTTAGAAACAGATACGCTAATATCGTTACTGTGGATCACGGTTATGGTGAGCATAAGGAAGTTGAGTCATGGAAAAAAGATGAAGTTAAAAAGTTAGGTAAACGTCTGGCACCTCTTGTACTAGTAAAGAAAAAGAAAGATTGTTTAGACCTACCAGATAAAATCTTCGAAACAATAAACTGTCAAGACTATCTTAGCGATAGTGAAAGACAGGAGCTTTATAGATTGGGTGAATTTTTAATAAGTACATCCGAAAGTGGTGTACAAAGTTTACAAAAATTAAGGGAGTTAAGTGATGGATTTCTGTACAAATCTAGAACGGATAATAAACATACAGACTCAACAGTTAGCGACGATCAGACACGAACTGGGGGTATTATCTCAGATAATGGATCAACAACTAACGCTTATCAAGCTTTACAAATCAGACCTAAAACGAAAGCGGTCGAAAGTCTCCTCGACTTCTACCACAAAGAAAACGGCGGGCCGGGCCGGTTAGTTATTTACGCAGCCTTTCATGCGTCAATTGCAATGTTGCGTGACTTTTGTGTAGGAAAGAAATGGTATACTGTTACCATTACTGGCAAAGGTTGGAGTGATAAAGATGTTTTAGATTATTTCAATGATGATACTGAAGAATCGAATGTAGTAATTATTGCTAATCCAGCCTGTGTTCATGGTTTAACATTATCATCAACGCTTGCGTTAGTCTATTATTCTAATAGCTTTAGTGTCGATCATCGTATACAATCTTTAGATCGTAGAGATCGTCCAGGTATGGATACAGCTAAAGCAACAAGAATAATTGACTTAATAAATCTACCTACTGATTTATATATTAAGGATAGACTCGATAAAGGAATCGAGTTACAGAACATAACGCTAGAGGAGATTAAAAAATGTCTTTATCAAAACAACAAATCAATGCAATAGTTGAAGATTGTTTAATAACTTATGCAGGAACAACAGGTTTAACATTACCTGTTGACCCTAATTTCGTTCCGATAGGTGTAAACTTTGTTATCCATGAAAGTGATGTTAATGCTGCATCATTACATATTAAATGGATACAATGGATGAAGGATCAAGGATGGTCAAAGGGTTTGGTATTTTCTAGAACTCAAAAGTTACATCCTGAAATGGTTGTATTTGAAGAATTGTCTGCCGATATACAAAGACAATGGATAGTATTCCGTAATTTAGTGAGGGCATTAACATGGCTATAGACCCAAGAGCTGAAGAATTAGATGATTATATTGAATGTATAGGTTGTGGTAATGTAGTCTCTAAAGACGAAGCTGACAATGGTTATTGTATTGAATGTTTAGAAGATAGGGACGAATGTGATATAGATGATGATATAGAAGCGGAGTTAAATGATGATCTTCTTTGATACTGAAACTTGTGGACTGACAGGTCCAATTGTAATTATTCAGTATGCAGAAGATGATGGTGAAGTTATTGTTCATGAAGTGTTTAACTCACCAATAAAAGAAACAATGGCATTGCTAGAAATGTTTACGAACAATGAAGTTTGTGCATTTAATCTAAGCTTTGACTGGTTCCATGTTAATAAATTATATAATCTTTTATATCAGATCAAGAATAAAGATGAGCCGCCAAAGCCTTATGACTTAGCTAAAATTAGTATTACTCAACCAGTTCAGTGGTGTTTAAAACCTAAATCATGTTTAGATTTAATGTTACACGCCCGCAAAGGGCCGTGGCAAACATTGATGGATCGTGATGACATTGTGATTAAAAAGGTGCCAGCTGACCTAGCCCCTATTCTAACAAAAGAATTAACTAAACGAATTAGATTACCAAATATATATTTTCAACGTAGAGCGGGTGGCTATGAATGGCAGGAAGAACTGATTGAAGATGAACCTAAGTTTTGTAATATCAAACTACACTTTGCAGCATCATCTGGATTGAAAGCTCTTGCAGCAGAATGTTTAAAGGTTAACACTATAGAATTTCCTGTGCCTAAATCGTTTTGGCCAGAAAAGGAACCAGAATATAATCCGTATAATATAAACTGGTTACCTGTAATTCATCGACATATACAATTCTGGAAGGAGAATAAACATGCCAGAAGCTATGCAGAACAAGATGTTATATTCTTACAAAGATTATACCATCACTTTGGAGAGCCCTCAGCCGGAGACACCGACTCTATTCTCGCTGGCTGCGTTGGAAGTAGCAGATGGCGAGGGTATACTTTGTCGAGAAGCAGAACAATTAATCGAATGGAAGAAAAAAGGAGTGAAAGTGCCTGCGGTATTAACCCTAATTCTCACATTCAGGTTCGACAGTGGCTCAAAGAAGTTGCTAGTGAAGATGAATCAGCCCTAATTGTTGACACTAGTAAGAAAACTTTAGAAGCTTTATCTAAATGGGAAACTGAAACAGGACAAAGAGCGAAACAAATAATTAAAATAAGGAGTGCTCTTAAAGAAATAGAATTACTTAATAAACTTCTTGAAGTAGGACGCTTTAATCCAGACTTTAAAATTATAGGAACTAAGTCTGGTCGTATGTCTGGTGGGAGTAGTGAAGAAGTAAAAGCAGGGAGAAAAAGTGGTAGTATAAATCCTCAAGGTATTCCTAGAATCAAAGAAATTCGTGAACTATTCACGCTAGCTGATAAAGGTTATATATTAAGTGGTGGAGACTTTGACTCTTTTGAGGTAACATTAGCAGATGCAGCTTATAAAGACGACAATTTGCGGTCTGATTTGCGAGCAGGTAAATCATTTCATGCAATGTTGGGATCGGCATTATATCAATTGCCCTATCAATACATTATTGACACTAAAAACAAAGAAACAAATCTTTATCACCCCAGTAAGACAGCTGCTTTTGCCCTCTTATACGGAGCCCAACCCAAAAAACTTGCTGAGTCTACTGGTATTTCTGAGGACACTGCGGAAGAAAACTATAAAAAATTCATGGAAAAATACCCGGGAATCGATAGTGCTAGACGAAGTATATTTGACAGGTTTTGCTCCATTAGTCAGCCTAAAGGAGTGGGAACAGAGATTATCTGGCATGAACCTGATGACTTTGTTGAATCTCTTCTTGGCTTCAGACGTTATTTCACGTTGGAGAATAACATCGTTAGATTACTCTTTAAATTAGCTCAACATCCTCCGGATAGTTTTAATGTATATGGAAAAATCTATCGTCGCAATCGTGAACAAACAATTAAAGGTGCGACACAATCAGCTCTTTATAGTACAGTCTTTCAATTACAGGCTCGTAATATGAGAGCAGCGGCTAACCATGTTATACAATCAACCGGAGCAGAAATTACTAAGGAAGTACAGCGACGAATATGGGATGTACAACCATCAGGGATTCATAAATGGATTGTACAACCTTTCAACATCCATGATGAAATTATGTGTGTGCATATTCCTGAAGTAACTGATAAAATAAAATCAATTGTTAATCAAACAGTTGATGCTTATAAACCGTTGGTTCCATTAATTAAAATGGAATGGAAAACAAACCTTGAAGATTGGAGTAAGAAGTGATGCATTACCCACAGCAATTAGTTCTTAATTTCATGCGAAAAATGGAACAAAGAATTCCTGATGATATTGATATAACGCAGCAGCCTATTATCGATCTAAGATTAAAATTAATTAAAGAAGAAGTGTGTGAATTAGAGGATGCGTTGCGTCAAAATAATATTATTGAAGTAATTGATGCGTTGTGTGATTTACTCTATGTAACATATGGAGCAGCTATTGCTTTCGGTATAGACCTGGAGTATTTTTTCGATGAAGTTCACGAGAATAATATGTTAAAATCTGGTAAACTAAGAAGAAAGGATGGTAAAATATTAAAAGAACAAGGTCATTCTAAACCAAATATAAAAAAAGTATTGGATGTAGGCTATGGAAAAATCTGATTCGGATGAACTATGCTTACGATTGTTAGATTTAACTTTAGAAGAAAAGGAAGAACGATGGGTACAAAACTTATTAAATAGTAATGAAAAACTTACACAAAATACGTTAAAAAGATTAGTTAAATTGTTTGAAAAATACCTTGGCTTTGGTAGAGAGGAAATGTAATGGCCAGTAAAGACGAAATGGAATTTGAGATTATGCGTACGATTACCATCTATGAGGATTTAATTGAGGAGTCGAATCTGAATAAAATTAAACTTCTCTCCTGGGCTGAGGAGATGACTAGTAGCTATGAGAATTTAAGGAAAGCATATAAGTTTATTCATGGTCCGTTTCTCAATAGATTAAAGATTATGAAAAAGACTTGGAAGATTTTCAATAAATCAACATGGAAGAATCTTAAGTTACTGTCAGCGTCAAGTAAAGAGGTTAAACAATTACGACAATTAAGTAGTGACGTTAAGTATGAATGGAGTCTAAGACCTAAACCAACACGAAAAAGATAAACAATGAACTATAAACGTCCGCGTAATACTGTTCGTACAGGCCCAGAAGCTAAAGGTGCATTGCGTTTACGAAGATATATGGAGGCACGAGGATGGATGATCAAAAAATTACATGGTGGGAAATATCAATCTGGCTTGCCGGATTTACTCTGCTTACATATCTTGCATGGCTTGCGGTGGATTGAGACTAAAGCACCAAAAGAAAAACTCAGATATTCACAAGAGATTTTCTTTGCTAAAATGAATAAATATGGTCAAAAAGTATATGTCTTGCGTGACGAAAAAGACTATGAACTTTTATTTCAGGAGAATGACAATTGGAGACAATACCGAAGATTAGGCTAGGTCAAGTCTGGGAAATTAAACCTGAATATTATGGCACTAGAACCGATAAACTTAATGGTACGCGGATTCTAATTCATACACGAACTCTGAATAAGAATAGATTTTTAGCAATTAATCTAACTATAGATAAACGTTATGTAATTTATAGGGATGAGCTATTAAAAATGTATGATTTAATTGAAGAGCCACAAGTGATTGCTATAAAGGGTTTAAATATTAATGGACATATTTATTCTCTTTTTACTGATCCAACGAATGGATGGATAGGATTAACAAACTATTTAGGAGATTGCTATGCAACTGCAAGTATTTAAACAGTTACCATATATAAGCCCATCAACATATTTACAGTGGGAAAGTTGTCAGTATAAAGTTTTTATGTCTAAACTGTCAGGTCTCCAAATGCCAGCTGGGGAATATACTAGACCGGCACAAATAGGCAATGCTTTCAGTGCATATGTCATAGATTATATAGTACAAAAAAGAAATCTTGATGCACCACATACTAATTTATCTATTGCATTAGCTAATATTGATGATGAAAATAGAACTGTTGCAAAGATGGCAGCTAAAGCATATATAAAAGCAAAGTTATGTGAACCCTTTATGGATGCTATTGATCTAAAAGTAGAACAGGAATTATATGGACGGATTGGTGGTGTACCTATTCTAGGTAGATTAGACCTTATTGTTGATGGCTACCCTGAAGATTTTAAATGTAGAGGTTTTAATTCCAAAGCATATCCGACAACAGGTTATAGTAAACGTATTGATTGGAATCTGTTAACGGATTCAGGACAAGTAATTGCTCCAGACGAAATAGATGAACAAATTGATAAAGATTATTGGTTAGTACAATTATGTTTTTATAATTGGCTACTTTGTAGAACAGAAGCTAAATATAAGATACATGAAATTTGTTATCAACCGAATAAATTAATTTTTGTAGTGCACGAAGGTTTCATTCCACGATCCTATCGTTTAAAATTAATGAAAAAAGTAGAACAGATGTGGGAAGCAGTTTCAAGTAATCTATATTATGCAGAGATTCAACAACCACGACCTAGTAAATGGACGTGTGAGAAATGGAATACAGTATGTAAATGTGCTCCAGTTTGCACATATTATAAAAGAACTCTAGGCGACGAACAAAGGAGAAGTCACTATGTCTGATAGTATTTTAGACGAAGTAAAAAAACTAGTTGATGATACTAAAAGAAAGGAATATGGACCTATAGATGAATCCTTTAACAGAATACGACGATTATGGAGTGAATACCTAGGTATGAAATTAACACATAGTGACATAGCTATTTGTATGATTTTATTTAAAATAGCACGGGAAGCGGGAAAACACAAAAGAGATAATTTAATAGATATTTGTGGTTATATATATTGTTTAGATCAATTATTAGGAGAGGAATAAAATGACGCCTGAACAGATTGCCAGACAGATATATAAGGATTGGTGCGAGACTGGCGTCAGTGAAGGAGTTGATCCTGACGATGCGTTCGTCGAATTCCTGGCCAAGACAATCCGCGAAGCTGAACAGAACGCACGACGAAGAGCGTGGAAAGAATGGAAACAATATATCGGCCATAAGAGTTGGTGCATTGCTTTACTAGGTTCGTCGCATTGCAATTGCGATTTCGCATTAGTCGAAGATTTGATGGAACAGAAACAAAACAAAAGGGAGGACGAAAATGCCAGCTAATATCATTCCATGGATTCAGATAAATGATCCGCTTGCAGGTATCACCGGCAAACCGGAGTTGCCCGATCTGCCAGGGATCATACATGTGGTTGTCGGTGCTGAACTATTCGGCTTTAACTCGCTGATCGTTACAACGCATCCGAAATGGTATGCTGGCTGGGGATTCTTGCCCGACGAATTGGATAAACTTTTACCTTTGAAAGACCGCTTTCAAATCATCTACGGCATGACACCACCAGTCGCTTATGATGAACAAATGGACGAGTGGTCTGGTTCGCCGAATAGCCTGTGGGATGTTGAAGGTTGGCAGGAAACAATGATCCCGGCGATTCAAAAGCTGATTGATTTTGGCGAGCGTAAAATCCTGCTCGACCTTGAAGGTCCGTTTCGCAAAGGCGACTATACCGAGTTTTCATTCGATATATTTGAAATTGTGAAGATGTTGAGCGATTTCGATGGCGTCGAGTTTTGGTTTAATCTACCGCGAGTCATGCCGAACACCGATGCCCTGCCCTACCGCCGATACTTTACACATCTTTTGGTACAAATCTTCAGCGAGATTCCGAACGCAAAGTTTCTCAATACAGCGGTAGCCTATAAAGAACAAGACGAACAAAGTAATACTAATATGATTGCCACTGTCGGACCGGATCGTCTTATTGATCGCATCATGGTCGGGGATGTTGAAGTCGGCGGGAAACATTATTTCCCGATAGCCGAAGCAAAGGCTGAACTTCAGAATCGCGAGGGCACACAGATATTGTGGACTGGTCAAGAACACTTTGTGCGGATTGCGAGACAATGGAATGATTAAGAAACCAAAAGCAAAACGAAAGCGGCTTGTTCTCGGCAGAGACTTCGATGGATGGGCTGCATGGAACAAAACTATAAATGATTGGGAACGTCATTCTGATATTTTTAATGAACAATGGAAATATTATTGTCCCATTTTAATGAAAACAAAGCGTGAATGGGGTGGTACAGATACGAAATATGAAAAACTTAGAATCTGTCGAGTAAAAATTGTAGAGATAGATAAGGATTAGGAATGTTAAAGACTGAAGCAATCAAACAATTTTTATCACAGCAGCCCTATGAGATGGGTAAACTTTATAGTCCAGATATGGAAGTACAAGTTAATGTAGCTCGTGATGAAGGTGAAATTATTCAGGGTGAATATGAAGGATTACGTTGGCAAGGTTTTACTGATGGTCTACAAACCTGGAAACATTTTAGAATTCCATGGGATGCGAATCGTAATCCAAACTATATAGATAGAGAAATTAAATTTGATATATCGAAACATGCTGAAGCTATTGGTATGACTGGATGGGATTGGCGTTGTAAACGTAGTCGATGGGTCGGCTTTGATTTCGATTCTATTGTTGGGCATAAAGTAGGTTTAACCGGTGATGAATTACAAGAGATTAAAACTAAACTTGCTGAATTACCAATTATTAATTTATTCACTAGTACTAGTGGAACAGGTTTGCATATCTATGTATTTATAGCATCAAAAGAAACTATTGCCACACACACCGAACATGCAGCAGTAGCTAGAGCTATACTATCTAAAATTTCTGCATTAACTGGTCTAAACTTAGAAAGTAAAGTTGACACTCTAGGTGGAAATATGTGGGTTTGGCATCGTAATGCTAAACCAAATGAAAGTTATAAATGTATAAAAACTGCCGATCCAATCTCTATTATACCAGCTAACTGGCGAAACTATATTAAAATAGTTTCTAGAAAAGTTATTGTACAAAAAGGAAAACCTACACAAAGTGTTGATAGTATTGTTGCTTCTAATAGAGTTGTGGAATTAAATCATGAACATATTAAACTATTACGATGGTTTGAAGATAGTCCAGCATTATGGTGGTTCGATGATAAAAAACAAATGTTGGTTTGTCATACCTATGATCTGAAATTAGCATTTCAAGAATTAAATTTAAAAGGTGTATATGACACTATATCAACAGGAAAGGATAGAGGAAATGACCAAAATTGTTTTTGTTTTCCCCTATATAATGGAGGATGGGCGGTACGCCGTCATTCTAAAGGTACAACAGAAAGTTCCAATTGGTTTAATGATAGTTCCGGTTGGACAACATGCTTTTACAATACTCTTCCTAGCTTCCGAACAGCTTGCAGAACTTCTAAAGGAGTTGAAGGAGAACAAGATTTCTCCTTTAGTAACCTCAATGACGGCTTACTTGCCTTGGATAAAGTTGGGATTAGAGTGGATATTCCCGAACACTTTAAGATCAGACCTTGTATTATTAGAGAATTACGTGACGGTAGATTAAAAATATCTTTTGATGCTACAGAACATGATGAATATATAACAGGGTGGTCATTAAAAAAGAAAAAATGGGAAAGATTTTATTCTTTAAATCGTGAGGGTATGCCTCCAGATACTGATATCCCTGACGAATTAATCCGTCATGTAATTTTAAATCATATAGATTGGGGATGGTATTTATATACTACAAATAAATGGATTCAAGAAAATAGATCAAATGTTAAATCTGCATTACTTGCTCAGGGTTATAAGCCAGCAAGCGTTGAACATATATTGGGCGTTGCAGTTTTAAATAATTGGTCATTAGTTAATAAACCTTTTCAGGCTGAATATCCAGGGAATAGAGAATGGAATAAGAATTCAGCCCAATTGCGTTTCGAGCCTGAACGTGGTAAACATCCTACATGGGATAATGTCTTTAAACATTGTGGAGAAAGCTTAAATGAAACTCTCAGAGATCTTACATGGGCAAAAGATAACGGTATTATTAACGGTTTACTTTACTTGCAAGCATGGTGTGCAGCATGTATCCAATATCCGAATGAAGCCACCCCTTACCTGTTCTTTTTTGGTGGACAAAATACTGGAAAATCTATTTTCCATGAAGCATTGTCTTTATTGTTCACAAAAGGATATATTCGAGCAGACAACGCTCTCACTAATACGAATGGCTTTAATGGAGAACTCGCAGCGGGAATATTTTGTATCGTGGAAGAAACAAACCTGTCAAAACGAGGACATGCTCCAGATAGAATTAAAGATTGGGTCACCGGACGAACGCTTTCTATTCATATAAAAGGTAAAACACCTTATGATATTATAAATAGTACACATTGGATTCAGTGTGCAAACAATCCTGATTACTGTCCTATACTTCCAGGTGATACTCGTATTACAATAATTCAAGTTGATGCTTTAGAAACTGAAATTCCTAAGTATGAACTATTACAGAAATTGGAGTATGAAGCACCTGCCTTTCTGTACACACTTATTAATTTTGAATTGCCACAACGTGTAGGTAGATTAACAATCCCTGTAATCGAAACTGAATTAAAACAAGAACATATGATTTATAATAAATCACCTCTTGATACTTTTATTGCTGAAACAATTCATACTGCAGAAGGACATAAAATTGAATTTAAAATATTTTATGACAAATTTATGCTGTGGCTTCCCGCTGAAGAAAGAAATAATTGGAGTAAAATAAGAGTATCAAAAGAAATTCCAATAGTTAAAGGTCATTATGGTTCAGGAGCTACTCTATATCTAGCTAATGTAAGCTGGGAAAAAGACAACCACCCCTTACCACGTTTGAAACGGATAAAGGGTGGCCGTCTAGTGACGGTGTATTAAATTAGAAATCTATTTATTAGATTACCTAATATAGCACCGATCGCAGCAGCAAAACCTGTAAGCCACATAACTTTTTTCTCTAAAGAAGATATTTTTATATCTACTCTATCCTTCCAGTGTAACATATTTTTATTCCAGTCTAATTGCATTTTCCAATACGCATCTACTTTGCCACAGTGTTTAGCTAACCATTCACGAAGATCATCAGACATATTTATTTATTACTCTCTCTTAAAGCCTTATTGGCTGCGGATAACTGTTTCTTTAATACAATAACTTCAGGATCATTTTTGAATTGTTGTTTAGGTATAACAAGGAAGCCTTCTCGCTGAAATTTTCCTGATAGTAACGCTTTTCGTTTTATACGATCGAGATTTCGCCGTGCAGGTTTAGAGTTATAAACTTTAATACCAGTGAGATTACGAATTAATGTTTCACCTATAGGTGTTTTTCCAGCCAAACTATCCACTATCTCCGAGCCCGTTCTAGCAACACGACTTGCTGGATTAAAAAGATTAGTTAATTCAAAAGTGGACATTTCTGATAATCTTTTATTACTGAAAAAACTACTTCCTTTAGCCACTTCAAGAGGAAATCTAATTAAAGGTGTTGTACGACTAAGAATTCTAGATACTAATCTTTCTGTTTGATTAAAAAATCCTGGATCAGCACCTGCTGTGCTAAAAATACTTAAGTCCTCAATAGGTAAACCTAATTGTCCAACTACTTGATCTCGTTGCCCTAGAGAGAATGAACGTGATGCCCGTAAATAATCAGGTACATCATCTTTATTTAAACTTGTTGCTGCTGCATACAAATTTGCTAATCGTGGGTCTTCAATTGTAGACATAATCTGTAACGGAATATTTTTTCGTAACCATGTATAGAATAAAAGTGTAGGACGCAAAACAGTTTTTTCAATTTCACCTAATTGAGTATAGTCAAAAAGATGCTTATTCATTGATTTAACAGCTTCTATAACAGTTAAACCAGCTCTGCGAGCTGCAAGATAATGGAAAACACGAGCATGATTTTCAACATCCCTTCCTACTTCACGCCCCACTTTGAATGGAATACCTGCCTTACCTTGTCCTGATAATGCACGGTCAATAGGATTAGTCCCTAACTTAGATATATCTTCTAAGTCAAGAGCAAATTGTCCACTATTGATTACTCTAAAATCTTTTAATTCATTTAATAATTCTAAATCTTTTCCTACAAGTGTTCCACGTCTAGCACCAATAATTATTTGAGTAGCCTTTTTAAATTCAGGTGCGAATCTAATAGGATCATAGCCAGCTAGTAAATTTAAATAAATATTTCCTATTTCATTTCTGGTATGAAAAGCTGGAAACACAGATGTTAATAGTATTCTATATCTACGATTAAAAGATTCTACTACACTAAGGACCTGTCGTAATCCTTTATTATTAAAAACACTTTTCTCTAATATTCTATTAACACCAAGAAGCTCATCTGCTCTGTCTGCTAGAATTTTTTTATCGATTATATCAGCATAACGTGGATGCTTAACATCTAAATTAGCTTTTCTTAATACTGATTTAACAGTAACAGTTTCGTCACCAATTTTACCTTTACCCGCCAGTTCACTTATACCAAAATTAATAAATTCAGCTTTATGTATTTGTTTAATACTATTTGCACGACGCTTTGCCAATATCTTTAAGAAATCTTCCTCGAAAAAGTCACCTTTGAAACCAAAATCTTCACGGAATATACGATTAATTTCTCGTAAAGTAGAGTCTACGAAAATTGAACGCTGTTTGGCTTCACCTAAACGAACAGCTAATTCACGATTAAAGATCTCGAAGCGTTGAGGATTGGTTCGTTTTAAATCCTTAGCTGCCTGACTAAGTTGTCGTGGAACATAAGAAGTAACACCTCCGCTAGATTCTAATTTACTAATTTGTATACCACTATCTTGTTCACGGGCTAATAACTCTTCAAATGTATTAGCATATTTATCAAGAAAAGATAGTTCAGCAGATGACGCATTTCTTATACTATTTGCCCCAGCGACAACCTGTAGTCTAGTTCGTTCTGCATTTTGTTTAATAGTAAAAAGTTTTTGATCATAAGTTTGTCGAGCCTTAATTAACGCTTTATTCTTTGCTTCTGGTGTTGCTAATTTAGTAGCTTCAGCTTCAGCTTTTTTAAATTTTATTAATGCTTGTGCATTTTCTTCATTGGCTTTCTTTGCTATTTTCGGTAATACACTTGTTTCACCGTCAACCAAATGGCGATTCTCAAGTAGATTTGTCAATCGTCTAGATTGTTCCTCTAGAGATCGACCTGATGCTTCTGCTAGGGATGAAATTTCACCCTGTAAACTTACAACCTCATCACCAGCAATACGTGCAGCTCTAGCTTCTTTACTTTTAACAAGAATCTGAGCATCCTCTAATAAAGGATCAGCAGGTTTTTCTTTAAATACCGCTTTTGTTGTTTTAATAGTATCACGTATTTTAGTCGCAATCTTTTCTGGAATTAATCCAGTATTTAATGTAGCTAAAAATTTTGTAGTATCATCTAATTGTTTTTCTACCCTAATTAATTTTTTAGATTTAGCTAAATTATTAAATAATTCTGTCCCCATATCTACAATAGATGCAGGATTATAGACTACAACATTAGTAACTAAAGGAGCACCACTTTTTAATGTAGCTTTAACTTCTGAAGCAACAAATCCTTTACCTTGTAAACCTTTAGCAATTCCTTTAGTTTCAAATAATCTCCAAGTCGAACCGTCAAAAGTAATACGACCTTTTACAAAAGTTTCAACTTGTTTGAGAATATTTTCTTTTGTTAAGCCACGAAGGCTTACAACTGCAAAAGGTTCTAAACTATTATTATAAAGAACATTTAAAACTTGGCCAAACTCCTTTAAAAATTCTTCATTTTGTCTATTTATAACTTGTGGCTCTCGACTAGCTATAAATTCAAATTTGTCAATTTGTTTAGAAACAATATCTTTAACATGTTTAATTTGGGTATCGACATCATCAACTTTTAATATTTTTCCTTTTACTTTAAAAGGTTTAATTATTACTGTTTTTCGTTGATCACTATAAAGCTTAGGAAATTCATTTGCAAAATCAGGGTCTAAACTACCATGTATAAATGTATCTTTAGATTTTGTTATATCAAAGCGTTCAAACGGGAAGGGTGAGCCATGATAATAAGTTGAAATATCTTTGGCATTAGCTTCACCTTTATTAATTAATTTTGAACGCTTACTTGCTAATTTTATAC
>Ga0114931_10000716_pt1 | contig 41252 bp, 41 predicted proteins | sample 2SBtaG_FD_89579 | JGI IMG/M metagenome (GOLD analysis project Ga0114931, IMG submission 89579) | Deep subsurface microbial communities from Kolumbo volcano to uncover new lineages of life (NeLLi) - 2SBTROV14_V59a metaG | ecosystem: Environmental > Aquatic > Marine > Volcanic | place: Kolumbo... | reverse complement strand
TTCATCTCCGCGTTGAAGTCGTCGATGTCGGTTGCGGCCAGCCGGTTGAGGTAGTTGGTGAAGGTGCAGTGCGCGATCTCGCCAATTACCTCGATCATCTCCCGTTCGCTCACGCCATCGGTCTTGAATCGCTCGAATTCGTCGTCCGGAAGCTTGCCCCGGGTCTCGATCAGCCGGCCGGTGAGCGTTCGGAGCACGCGGCCGCGTGGCCAGCTCGGCGGCTGGTCGTCGATGATTGCGCGGATGTCGGCGTCGTCGATTCCCGCCTCGCGCGCCCCGCGGATATGCGCCGGAATGCAGTAACGACAACCGTTGCGGGCCGCGAGATAGAGGTCGATCAACTCCCGGTCGCGCGCGGTGAGGCTCGTCTCTTGCAATCCATGCCATAGCCCGTGGAAGGCGTCAAGCAGGGCCGGCGAGTGCGCCATGACACGCAGCAGATTCCAGTCACGCCCCCAAGAGCGGCGAAAGCGCCGCAGCGTAGCGCCAGCCCGGCTATCGACCTCATCGTCGCCGAGCAGCTTGATGCGCGCCATCGTTGATTCTCCTTGAGTCTCTTTCCCGCACTATCAGCCATCCGCCGGAGCGGCGCGCGGAATTCGTCGCAGCCGCTGGTCCGAGCTTACACCAACTCCCTGCCGACACGCGCGCGCACTCGGGCCAGCAGTTCCGGTAGCAGGAAGCCCGCGGTACAGATCAGCAGGCCGTAAAAATCCACGCCAAGCAGCAGCGCATATCGGCCGTCACCGACCGCCCATCCCACCGGGATCGCACCCACCGCGAGCAACAGCCCGAGCGCCATACCGGGCCAGAACGCCAGGTGAAAACGCCAGGGTGAACGTTGTACCGCTCCGGCCAGCAGGAATACCGGAGCCAACCCCATAACCATGGTGCCGCTCATGGTCGTCGCCTTGAGGATATCGGTTCCAGCGAGCATCGGTAGATTCCCGAGTACCGCGAAAACCACCATGGTGAGGGCTCCGACGCGCAACGAACCGCTGCTTTGGCGACCGAACAGCGCCGGCAGGTCACGGCCGACCAGTTTGGCGAGCGAGGCGAAAGTCGAGTCCAGGGTCGATCCCGCCGAGGTCATCATGATCACCGTCATCACGAACAGCGCCGTGACCCCCAAACTGCGGGCCACCACGACCGGTACGTTGTCCGAACCGGGCAACGCGGAAAGATAGGCGTGTACGCCCACCAGGCTGAAGGCCAGGATCGCGCAAAAGCCCAGCACGCCGGCGATGATGAATGCGCGCAGCATCCCGCGTTCATCGCTGACGAAGCCTCGGTCGGTGAGTACCGGATCGTGGAACGGGTAGCTCAGCACCTGGAGCAACGCGACGAGCAGCAAATCGCCACCCGTGGCGAGGTGCAACTCGCCGGCACCGAGCAACGCGGCTGCGCTGTGCCGCGGGAGCACCTCGAACAGTACCAGCCCAAGGAACAGCACGAAGACGGCCGCCTGGATGAGGTCGGTGAATAGGGAGCTGCGCAGCCCGCCCTTGATGCTGTAGAGCACCGTAAAGACAGTGAATGCGAGCGCCGCTCCGATGAATCCGCGGCTGCCCGGCGGGCCGAAGTAACCGCCGACCACGGCCGTGTTGCTCCAGATCTCGTTGTAGAGCCGGATCAGAATCGCGAGGGTGAAGGCGCTCGCCGCGAGGCGCCCGTAACGGTGGTTCAGGAAGGCGACCAGTCCGGTCGCCCCGTAGCGGGTGCGCAGCCGGTAGATCACGAAACCCGCAAACGGGATCGATAGCCAATAGGTCGCGTAAGCGAGGCCACCGACCAAGCCGTAGGTGGCCCCCCGGGTTGGCGGCGTTGGTAACCGACTTGGCGAAGATCCACGAGATGAAAATACTCGTGGTGAGAGACCACTGCGAAACGCGACGCCCGGTATCGCTTGCACCGGTATAGAAGCCCTCCGCGGTGTGCGCGCGCGGCGAGACGATATACATGGTGATGCCGTAGAGCAGCAGAAATCCCCAGAAATAATAGCCGAGATGCGGATCGAGACTCATGGTACGGAAACTCCTTGGCGTCAGGCGCCCATAGGCCGGGCACGGTCGTGGATCCGGCGGTATCCGGCCCCCCGGTCATACCCGGGCGGGGTTGCGGCGCGCCCCGGCTCGATTGACAAATATCCATCGCTTGAGTATAAATAAAGGACCGTTTAGTCCGCAATTGTTTCGGGAAAAATCAACGGCGATGCCGAGACCGAAAGAGTTCGATAGCACCGAGGCGCTCGATCAGGCGGTACAGGTGTTCTGGAGAAAAGGTTACGAGGCGACGTCGCTGCAGGATCTGCTGGCCGCGATGAAGCTCAGCAAGAGTAGCTTTTACGAGACCTACGGAAGCAAGCATGAACTGTTTCTCGGGGCGGTGGATCGCTATACGAAGACCCGTCTGGAGTCGCTGGCGGCGCGTCTGAAAAGTGGGGTTTCGGGTCGTGAATCGATTGAGCATGCTTTCGCGGAATTAGCGCAGGCTCTGGTAGATAGCAGCGGCCGACGCGGCTGTTTCCTCAACAACTGCGCGGTGGAATTGGCGCCCCATGACCCGGCGGTCGAGGCGCGAGTGCGACATGGCGTGCAAATGATGGAAGACGCCTTCTACCACGCGCTGCGGCGTGCCCAGGCGCAGGGTGAAGTATCTGCCGCCAAGGACCCGCGCGCGCTGGCTCGTTTTCTGACCAGCAGCATGAACGGGTTGCAGGTGATGGCCAAGTTCAATCCGGGGCAATCGCGCATCGAAGATGTCGTGCGCGTCGTGCTGGAGACTCTCGGATAAACGAGATGTTCTGCGGATATTTTTTTCATTATTCTGGACCGAATGGTTTTTTATTTAGCTCAGCGAACTGCGACGGAGGACTCGAGACCATGGACCATAGTCAAGCGGTACAGGAGCACTCGGTGCTGTTCTCATCGGGGCGCCTGGGGCGTTATGAACTGCCGCGCCGGGTGCTGATGGCGCCGATGACCCGCAATCGCGCCGACCAAGCCAACGCGCCCACCGAGTTGATGGCTCGTTATTACGCGCAGCGCGCCTCGGCCGGGTTGATCATCACCGAGGCGACCCAGGTGGCGGCACGCGGGATGGGCTATCCGGGCACGCCCGGCATTCATACGCCGCGCCAAGTCGCGGGCTGGCGGCGCGTGGTGAAAGGAGTGCACGGGCGGGGCGGGCACATTTTTCTGCAGCTCTGGCACGCCGGGCGAATTTCGCACCCGTCGCTGCTTGGCGGCGAGCGCCCCGTTGCACCCTCGGCGATACGCCCGGCCGGAGAAGTCATGACTGGTGCAGGCGCGAAGCCCTATGCTGAGCCTCGGGCGTTGGGCAAAGAGGAAATCCGGTCCATCGTGGGACAGTTCGAGGGTGGCGCGCGCAACGCACTGGAGGCCGGATTCGACGGGGTCGAGATCCACGCGGCGAACGGCTATCTGATCGATCAGTTCCTGCGCGACGGCAGTAACCGGCGCGACGATTGCTACGGTGGCGCGCTCGACAATCGAGCGCGTCTGCTGCTCGAAATCACTTCTGCGGTATGCACGGCGGCCGGCGCCGACCGGGTCGGCGTGCGGCTCTCACCGCTCAGCGCCTTCAACGATATGTATGACGGTCACCCGGAGGCGACCTTCAGCGGCGCCAGCGATCGTCTCAACCCATTCGGCCTGGCCTATCTGCATATCGTCGGCCAGAACGATTTCACCGGACGGCCCGAGAGTTTTGATCTCGGCAAGCTGCGAGATGTCTTTCACGGCCCGCTGGTAGTCAACGGGGGATACGACCGGGCGCGCGGCGAACGGGCGATTGCCTCGGGTGCGGCGGATTTCGTTTCCTACGGGCGCTTGTTCCTGGCCAATCCGGACCTCCCCGAACGCTTCCGTCGCGATGCGCCGCTCAACGAACCGCAGCCGGAGACCTTCTACGGCGGCGACCGGCGAGGTTATACCGATTATCCGTTTCTGGACGAAGCGGAATCCACGGCTGCGGTCCACGCTTGAGCGGGCGACGGCCATCCTTGGCAACTACGAAAAAAGGAGTCTACGCATGAGCAACTTCACGATTCACGACCCGAACACCGCACCCGAGCCGGCGCGGAAGCTGTTACAAGAGGCCCGATCGACACTCGGTTTCGTACCCAATATGTACGGCGTGATGGCCGCCTCCCCTTCGTTGTTGAAGGGCTACAAAGGTCTTTCGGAACTATTCGCGCAGACCGCGCTGACGGCGGTCGAACAGCAAATCGTATTGCTGACGGTGAGCTACGAGAACGATTGCGGTTACTGCATGGCGGCGCACTCGGCGCTGGCCGGCAAGGCGGGCATGTCCGAACCGGAACTGGGCGCTCTGCGCAACGGACAGCCGCTGAGCGACCCGAAGCACGAGGCCCTGCGCCGTTTCACCGCACAGGTGGTGCAAAGTCGCGGCCACCCCGATGCGGACCACGTGAACGACTTCCTTAAAGCAGGCTACACCCGGGCCAACCTGCTCGATGTGGTACTCGGCGTGGGGATGAAGACCCTATCCAACTACACCAACCACCTTGCCGAGACGCCGCTCGACGCGGCGTTCCAACCGTTGGAATGGAAAAAAGCTTCTTGACCGGGTCGTACGGCCATCGAGCGCGGGTCGGCAAGCGCCGGCCCGCGTGAGTCAGCACGGCGTTCCCCGTGCATTGATTGGATAATTGACGGAGGGTGTTGATGTCAGCGTTACTCTCGGATACCGAGGCCGAAGGGCGAACTGCCGCGATCTTTGCTGAGATGCGACACGAGTTCGGCACGGTTCCCAATTTCTTTCGCGCACAAGCCGCGGTGAGCGAAGACTGGTTGGCGCTGAACTGGCAGCGTTGGCAAGTGATCATGGGAAGTGCGGGAAGTCTGGACGGCAAGACCAAGGAATTGATCGCGCTGGCGGTTTCGTTGGCCAAGAACTGCGAATATTGTGCCGTCTCGCACGAAGGCGCGGCGCGAAGAGCGGGGGCGAACGACGAAGATATCGGCGAACTCCGGCAGATCGTCGAACTGTTCTGTAGCTTTACGAACATCGCGGAAAGTCTGCGGGTTCCCTTGGACAATGTGTCGCGGTCCTAGCGACGAGGAGTTATCGATAGATGAACACCCCATCCACCACCGGCGATCTTTCATCGGTCCTCCCACGCCTCAAACCCGATCCGCTGCCGGCGATCCACCCGCTGCCCGAGTACGCGGTCGAAGGCGAGCGCAAACGGTGGTACGCGGAGATGAAAGCGGCGCTCCAGGTACCATGGATGGGGGTCGTGACCATGGCGTACGCCCATTACCCGCACTTTTTCGCCGAACTGTGGCGGGGTCTCAAACCGCTGGTCGAGAGCGAGGACTTCGTGGCGGCGTTCCAGGGTAATCGCGCGTACGTGGAAGAAGCCGTGGCGGCGCTCGCCCCACCACCGATCGCCGAGCGCCTGCGGGCCATCGGTTATGCGCCGCGCGAACTCGACGGCATTCGTGAGATGGTTGAAGTCTTCTCGCATGGTAACCAGCCTTACGTGATCATCGCGACCCTGACGCGCCTCCTCCTCGAAGGCGGCGACATGGGCGGCAGCGGTTCCGCGCCACGCTACCAGGGTCGCCATGCACCTGACGTCGAGGTGCCGTTTCTGTTGATGGAGGCCCATCACGCCGACGCGCCAACCCGCGCCGTCTACGAGGACGTCAAGCGGGTGCTGGATCTGCCTTTTGTCAATACCGATTACCGCGCCTTCGCGCGCTGGCCGAGCTATTGGGCGCTGGCATGGGGCGACCTGCGCGAGGTCGCCGGAAACCCGGCCCATGAGCAGATCGCCCGGACCTGCCACGACCGCTGCGTTGCTCAGGTCGCGCGCGAACTGTCCAATTCGGGCGCGCTCAGCAGTGCAGGGCTGCGCGCCGCGGCGGCCGAAGACGCACCGGTGGATGAGGTGATTCAGATGGCGCGGCTGTTTCAGTGGCTGTTGCCGGGGTTGGTGACCAATGTCGCCTATCTCAGGGCGCAACTGGTCGACCGTTGAGTCGAGCCCGGTTGCCGGCAGACGCGGATGGGAAAGGTGGCCTTGGTCGCCGGTGCGGGGGCGGGACTCGGCGGCTCGATCGCCCGGCGCTTCGTTCGGGCCGGTTATCGGGTCGCCCTCGGCGCCAGAAAAGGCGAGCGTCTCGAGCGCATGGCCGCGGCGATTGCCGCTCGCGGTGGAGAGGCCCTCGCGGTGCCGATGGACGTTCGCGACCCCACCCGAGTCGAAGCGGTTTTCGACCAAGTCGAGGCGACGTACGGTCCGGTTGAGATTGCGATTTTCAACGCGGGGGCACAGTATCGGGCGTCGATTCCGGACACCGATCCGGTGATGTTCGAGAAGGTCTGGCGGCTCGGTTGTTACGCGGGTTTCGTGTTCGGCCGGCAAGCCGCCCGGCGGATGGTGGCGCGTGGCCGAGGGACCATTCTGTTCACGGGGGCAACGGCCTCGATCCGTGCCGGCGGCGAATTCTCGGCCTTCGCGGCGGCCAAGTTCGGTCTGCGCGCCGTCGCCCGGAGTCTGGCTCGCGCGCTCGGCCCGCGCAATATTCACGTCGCACACATCATCATCGATGGCTTGATCGACACTGCCGCAATTCGCGAACGCTTTCCGGACGTGGTCGAATCCCTGCCCGACGACGGATCACTCGACCCTGACGCGGTGGCCGATGCGTACTACCAACGCCATGCCCAAGCACGTAGTGCGTGGACTTTCGAACTCGATCTCCGCCCGTGGGTGGAGCGGTTCTGATCCGTGAGCCACACCATGACTCCGGCGGTCGATAATTGCACGATGACCCATTGCGGTGCGACGTGCCACCAGGCGGTGCGATGAGCGGTCCGCTGCACGGATTCCGAATCATCGATCTGACCTCCATGGTGTCGGGCCCGTTCGCCACCCAGCTTCTGGCCGATCAAGGGGCCGACGTGATTAAGGTGGAGAATCCGCTGGGCGGTGATTACGTGCGCTCGGCGAGCAATCGACGCGGCGGGTTTTCGGCGGCCTTTCTCAACAACAATCGCAACAAACGCTCGATCGCGCTCAATCTCAAGGACCCGCGCGGGCGTGCCGTCCTCGCGCGCTTGGTCGCCGACGCCGACGTGTTGGTGCAGAATTTCCGCCCCGGCGTGGCCGAGCGGATCGGCGTCGGCGAAGAGGCGATACGCGCGGTTTCTCCGACGATTATCTATGTCTCGATCAGCGGCTTCGGCGACCACGGGCCCTACGCGCACAAGCCGGTCTACGATCCGCTGGTGCAGGCGCTGTCGGGCTTGGCGAGCGTGCAGGCGGGTTCCGACGAGGCACGGCCGCGTCTTGTCCGTACCATTCTGCCCGACAAGCTGACCGCGGTCACCGCGGCGCAGGCGATCACCGCCGCGCTGCTGGAACGCCAACGCAGCGGCACGGGACAGCACCTGCGGCTGTCGATGCTCGACGCCATGATCGCCTTCCTGTGGGGTTCCGACATGGGAGGTCAGACCTTTATCGGTGGCGAGGTCACGCAACAGGAAGCGGTAAGCTTCATCGATCTGATCTACGCTACCCGCGACGGCTATCTGAGCGTCGCGGTGCAAAGCGACCGCGAATGGGCGGCCTTGGCGCATGCCTTGCAGCACCCGGAGTGGCTGCGGGACCCGCGCTTCAAGACCCCCGCGTTGCGCCAGGAACACATCGACGCGCGTCTCGCCCTGACACAGGCGGTGCTGCGCACGCGCACTTCGGCGGAGTGGCTCGCGTGTCTTGAGGCCGCGGATGTGCCGTGTGCGCCGGTGCTCACCCGCGGCCAGATGATCGAGTACCCGCAGGTGAGCGAGAATGGCATCCTCGTGGAAACCGAGCATCCGCAGGCCGGCCGTTTGCGCCAGGCACGGCCCGCAGCGCGTTTTTCACGGACCCCGACGGCCATCGCGCATGGCGCACCCCGGCTCGGCGAGAACGGCCGGGAATTGTTGAGTACCCTCGGCTACCGGAGGGCGGAAATCGCGGAACTGCACGCCGCCGGTGTCGTCGCTTTCCCGGATGGAGACCCCGATGATTGACCTCTATTTCTGGCCCACGCCGAACGGTCGCAAAATCTCGATCATGCTCGAGGAGTGCGCGCTCGAGTACCGCATGATCCCCGTCGACATCAATCGGGGCGACCAGTTCAAGCCCGAGTTTCTGGCCATCAGCCCCAACAACCGGATGCCGGCAATCGTCGATCATGACGGCGAGCACGGCCCGGTCGCGGTGTTCGAGTCGGGCGCCATCTTGCTGTATCTGGCCGAGAAAGCCGGGCGTTTTCTGCCGTCCGACCCGGCTGGACGCAAGGAATGCATGGAGTGGCTGTTCTGGCAGGTCGGCAATCTCGGCCCCATGGCCGGTCAACTCAGCCACTTCGTGAACTATGCTCCGGCACAAGGTAATGACTATGCGCGCACCCGCTACGCCAACGAGTACAACCGCTGTCTCGGGGTGCTGGACCGGCGCCTCGCAGGGCGGGCGTTCATCCTCGGGGATTATTCGATCGCCGACATGGCCTGCTGGCCGTGGGTGTTGTCACACGGCGTTTTCGGCCAGCCGCTCGATCCCTTTCCCGATCTGCGTCGCTGGCACGAAACCATGAAGGCGCGCCCGGCGGTACGCGCCGGCGTCGATCTCGGTAAAGCGCTGCGCCGAACGGAAGCGCCCGACGCCGCGGCGCGCGCGATCCTGTTCAATCAAACGGCGGAGTCGATCGGCGCACAGGCGGCGGTTCATTCCAGGAAATAGGCGGTCCTGGGCGGGGTACGCCGTCGCGGCACACGTCGCGTGCGCAAATTGACGGCGTGCTCGGTGGATGCCGCGGTTTCGTCGGCCGCGGTCATCAATTTAGCCCGCACGGAGCGGCTGGACGCATTCGATGTGAGCGGCGGGTCCGGGCGGCAAACGGTCGTGTAGAAATTCATGGTATTGACTTTAATATTTCAAGATTTCATTATTCATTGAATGATAGATCAGCAAAATGTCATCGAAGCCTTGACGGCTTTGGCGCACGATGCGCGTCTCGAGGTTTTTCGCATGCTTACCCGGGCCGGTTCGGAAGGACTTGCGGCCGGAGTGGTCGCCGCGAGGCTCGCGATAGCCCCCAGTGCGTTGTCCTTCCATCTCGCACGGCTGCGCCACGCCGGGCTGATTACGTCGCGGCGCGCCGGCCAGCGCATCATCTATCGGGTCCGCTATGCGCGCATGGAGGCGGTGCTGGCTTTCATGACGGAGCATTGTTGCGCTGACAGCGCGAACGCGTGTTCGCCGGTCTGCAAGCGCGCGGAGCGCGTCGACAGCGCGCCGGCGTCGAACGCCGGCTAAGGCCGTGCCCGATTCCTCCCCCGCCTGCAGAAGGACCATCGCATGACGCCGATTCCGTTATCCGCCAGGGATCTCGGCAAGATACTGCTGCTCGGAGCGGCCAACGCCCTGCTGTTGTCGGCGATTATGGTGCCAGCCTTCAAGATCGGGATTTCCCCGTTGCCCGCGCCACTCGGTCTAGCTTTCGCGGAGACGCTGCTGGGCCGCTCGCTGCCGCTGCCGACGGGGCTGCTGTTGCACGTGGTCTGGGTCACCTTCTGGTCGGCCGCCTACGTGCTGCTATTCCGGCCGCGGTTGACCTTCGGCAAGGCGTTGGGGTTGGGGCTGACGCTGTGGATCGTCGCGCTGGTGGTCTTTTTCCCGATTGTCGGCTGGGGGGTGCTGGGGCTGGGGATCAGCCCGAAATTGATCCCTGCGTCTCTCGTTCCACATCTGCTCTTCTCCGTCTTTCTTTGGGGGCTTTGCCGGTGGCTATTCCCCCGTCTCAATGCGCCGGAGCCCTAGGTTGAACCTAGAATCCTCAGTCGACCGCTACATTCTGACAGTAAGCGGCTGACATGAACGCCTTTGATGTCGATCGATGTCTTCACCCGCCCGGTGAACCACGCTACGGGGCGAATGGCACGTTTGCGGCGGCGCAGGGCGGCGTTACAACGCTTTGAATAGAACGACTACTGCGCATCGTTGTGCCTTGCCCTGCTCCACCGCAAACGCACACTTCACCCCGTCCAACCGGGGATTCCAGGTTGAACGATCTGCAAAGCCAGCCAGGAGATTATCGTGGTGACTAGAATTTCCGGTAAGACATTGCTGGCGAAACTGCGGCGCGACGAGGCGTTGATACTGGTCGACACCCTGCCGACCTCGGCCTATCGGAAGGGGCATCTCCCCGGAGCAATCAATATTCTCTCGGACGATATCTTGGCGCAGGCGCCGCATCGCTTGCCGAATCGCGACGCGCAAATCGTGGTCTACTGCGCCAACGGTCCCTGCCGGCGCTCGGATCGCGCGGCCGAACGTCTGATAAGACTCGGCTACTCGAATGTTCGCGACTATCACGAGGGCAAGGCCGGTTGGTTGGCGGCGGGGCTTCCTCTGGAAACGGGCGACGAGGTCGGATCGCCGCCACCGCACGATAAACCCGGCGCATGAGAGCCCGATAAAGCGTGTCTGCACTGGCCTTTTACACTGCGGCGGCGGTGGCGGAAATCGCAGGTTGCTTTTCATTTTGGGCCTGGTTGCGCCTGGGGCGCAGCCCCGGCTGGTTGATCCCGGGCTTGGCGTCGTTGGCGCTCTTCGCCTTCCTGCTGACCCGCATCGACACGGCGTTCGCTGGTCGTGCCTACGCGGCCTATGGCGGCGTCTACATCGTCGTCGCGGTCTTGTGGTTGTGGCTGGTAGAGGGCCGCGAGCCGGATCGCTGGGATCTGATCGGTGCGGCGGTGTGTCTGGCCGGCGCCGCAATCATTTTGCTGGGCCCGCGGGGGTCGGTTGCGGCGGGTGTCTAACAGAGGCTCTTGCGAGGTAGGGGCACTGGATGGCTTCGATGTCGGCATCGGATACCGCGACCCGATGCCGGAGGGCTGGCTCGATCATCGCCGCGCGTTGGGCCGGGAAATTCTACGGCCGACGCGGATGGTCCATGAGCGGGGCACCCGTTTCGGCGCCTCGTGTCGTGTCAACCGACGCACTGCGTGACGGAGTCACCGTGAACTGAGTCGTGCGAGGTCGCGGTCGCGGTTGTCGCGCAATGCCGCCGCGACCGCGACCGGGGTGGTGCGCGGCGGCGTGACCGTATAGCTGCGCTGTTCGTCGAGCGGCCGCGCCGCGCGCTGCGTCATGCGATACAGCGCGAACAGCCCGATCGCGGCATGGCCGCCGGCGACGCCGACCAGCATTCCGCTGGGTCCGATCAAATCCATCAAACCGGCCGCGATGAGTGGCCCGAAGCTCAACCCGATCCCTTGAACCATCACCAGCGAACTGCTCGCGGCGACCATCTGGTGCGGTTTGAGGAAATCGTTGGTGTGCGCGAGGGTCAGCGAATAGAGTGGCATCGAGGTCCCGCCGAGAAGAAAGATCACCATGAGCAGGGCGGTGTTGCTGAAGCGGGAAGCGGGGATCGCCAAGAGTGCGAACCCGGCCGCGGCAAAGGTCACGACGGTAATTACACGGCGCCGATCGAAGCGATCCGAAAGCGCGCCGATCGGCCACTGCAGGAGTGTGGCACCGATCAGCATCATGGCCATGAAATAGGAGACCTGCGCGACGCTCATGCCGATCGCGCTGGCGTAGACCGCGCCCATCCCGAAAAATCCGCCATAGGCCACGCCGGTGAGCAAACAGCCCATGACCCCGAGCGGCGAGATCTTGTAGATGGCGTGTGGTCCGAGGCGTTCGGGCGCCTCGAAGTCCGGCGCGCGCGTGGCGCTCAGCGCGATCGGCACCAGGGCCACCGATACCAGCACCGAACTCAGGATGAAGAGATCGTAGCCGCGCGGATCGGCGACGTTGAGCAGCAACTGCGAAGCGGCCATGCCGCCGATCGAGATCACCATGTAGATTGACAGCAAGGTCCCGCGGGTGCGGTTGGTGGCGCGGTCGTTGATCCAGCTCTCGACCACCACGTAGAGGCCCGCGTACGAGATGCCGGTCACGATTCGAAATAGAAACCAAGCGATCGGATCGACGAACACCGCGTGCAACAACACCGCGGCCGAGGCCAGCGAGGCGAGCGCGGCGTACACGCGGATGTGACCGACGCGGGCCAGAAAGCGTGGCACCAGCGTAGACCCGCCCAGGAATCCGAGGTAATACCCGGCCATGACGACACCGGTGGTCGAGGTGCCGAAATGCTCGATGGTCGCGCGCAGACCGAGCAGCGTGCCCTGCAACCCGTTGCCGAGCATCATCAGGGCGATCCCGAGAAACAGCGCCCAGGCGCCGCCGATGAGCGCGTAGACCGACATGCACGATACCCGAGGATTCAGATTAGTCGCCGGCGCCGGCGGGTGGCGCCTTATACCGCCTTCGGGAACGTGCGTCTACAGTTTTCTCGCCGGTGCGTCGCGACGCCGTTATTGGCCCCCGCGGTAGCCCTCGATCGCCGCGTCGCGGATCGCGCTGAGGGTGGTGCGGGTGGTGATCGCCTCGGGGTCGATGCGCAGTTCCAGGACCGCCGCGCGACCGGCGGCCAGCGCGCGCTCGAAGGCGTCGGGAAAATCTTCGGTTCGAGTCACCAATTCACCGTGCGCGCCGAAGCTCTTGGCCCATACGGAGATCTCCGGGTTGCTCAGCGCGGTGGCGTGCACCCGACCGGGATAGCGCCGTTCCTGGTGCATGCGGATGGTACCGTACATGTTGTTGTTGACCACCAGTATCACCGGATCGACGCCGTGATGGACCGCGGTGGCGATCTCCTGGCCGCTCATCAACAGGCCCCGTCGCCGCAAAAACCGACCACCGGGCGATCGGGGAAGGCGAGTCGCGCCGCGATCGCCGCCGGAATGCCATAGCCCATCGCGCCGTTGGTCGGGCCGAGCTGGCCGGGATAGCTGCGGTATTCATAAAAGCGCTGCATCCAGCCCGAGAAGTTACCCGCGTCGGTGGTGAGGATCGCGTTCGGCGGCAGGCGCCCGCGCAGGTGCGCCAGCACCGCCGCCATATCGAGCGCGCCCACCGATCCGGCGCTCGGTTCGAGTTGCGCGAGATAGGCGGCGCGCGCGCTCCGCTTCCAGGTGCGCCAACGCTCGCCGTCGAGTGGCGCCAATGCCGCGGCGGCGCGCGTAAACGGCGCGACGCCCGCGCACAATGCCAGGGTCGGATGAAATACGCGCCCCGGCTCGCAGGGATCCGGATGAATGTGGATCAAACGCTGGGCGGGACGCGGCGCATTCACCAGGCTATAGCCTTGGGTTGTCATGTCACCGAGGCGCGCCCCGATCACCAACAGCAGATCGGCTTCGCGCACGCGTTCGACGAGGCTGGCCGCGCAACCGATCCCGAGTGCGCCGACGTAGCACGAGCAGGTATTGTCGATGCGGTCCTGGCGCCGGAAAGTGGTGGCCACGGGCAGTGAGTTGGCTTCCGCGAAGCGCGCCAGATCCGCGACCGCCGTCGCGTTCCAACCACCGCCGCCGGCAATGACCAAGGGACGCGACGCGTCGTCGAGCAGTTCACGCAAGCGGCTCAGACCTTCACGTCCCGGCTCGGGCACCTGGGCCTGGTAGGACGCCGTGTCGAGCGCGTCAGCGCGTTCCGACAGTACGTCCTCGGGCAACGCCAGCGCGACCGGACCCGGCCGCCCGCTGGTCGCCATCTGAAATGCCCGTGCCAGCAACTCCGGGATCCGCGCCGGCGCGTCGACCTGCGCCACCCACTTGCACAATGGACCGTAGAATTGTTGATAGTCGAGTTCCTGGAACGCTTCGCGGTGCAGGTGTGGTCGTGGTACCTGGCCGATCAGCACCACCAGCGGGGTCGAATCCTGGGCGGCGGTATGGACTCCGATGGAGGCGTTGCAGGCGCCCGGGGCACGGGTCACCAGGAGCACCCCGGGCCGCCCGGTGGCCTTGGCGTAGGCCTCGGCGATGAAGGCCGCGCCACCCTCTTGACGGCAGCTAATCGTGTGGATCGTTCGGCGCTGTTCGTAGAGGGCGTCGAGGATCGGAAGGTAGCTCTCTCCGGGAACGCAGAACACCGTATCGATGCCGTGGATGCTCAGCCCGTCGACCAGAATACGTCCTCCGCTGCGCGGCTGATTCATGGCGCTATGATCCCTCGTTTGGCGGTTCACCGGACCGTCGCTCAACTATTGAGCGACGGCGAGCTATCCTACACCGTGGGCCATGGATATCGGTATAGCCAATCCCGCATGGGCATCGCAAATACTTTGAGCTACCCGGGCGCGCCGCGCGCGGCGGATCGGCGGCTGTCGAGTGCGCGAACCTATGGATTGCTGTCGATTCTGCTGCTGGTATCGACGAGCGTCGCCGCGGCCGGGGTGGGAGACAAATTCCCGCCCCGTGAATCAACCCGGATTGATCTCGCAAGCATTCCACTCGGGGGCGGCTTGCTCAGCCACTGGGGCAGCCTGCCGGTATGGATTTTGTGGCGCGACGCCAAGCAGCTCGCGGCACTGCGTGCGGCGCCCGCGGCGGCGCTCGGTGCGCCGCGGGGCAGGCAGTGGCTCGGCTCGCTGATCTATGCCAACGAGCTACACCCGCGTCTGCCGGCACTTCTGGCGCTCGATCAAGTCGCGCTCGAGGCGCGACCATTGCGCTCGCGGCGGCCGGACTGGTTGGTGGTGGTGGCGTTCAGTCCCTACGACGGGTGCGATCTGGAACGCGAGCCGGTGCGCGACGATCGCCCGGATACCGAACCGCTGGTGGCCTTTCGCAATCCGTGCGGCGGCGAGCGCTACGACTACGCCGGACGGGTGATCAAGGGCCACCACTTTGCCGCCCAATGGAATCTGTATATCCCGCCCCATCGGTTTCTCGATCCACACACGTTGTTGATCGGTTTGGGGGATCCGCCGCGCGCGGTGCCGCGGGTCGACCTCGGTCTGCGGGTGGACTACCGATCCATGGCGCCGCGCGATCGGCTCTTCGAGGCGGCCCGCCGCGGGCGTGAAAAGATCGTCCGCGCGACGCTCGCCTTCGGCGTGCCGGTCGACGCGCGCGATCGCGAGGGTAATACCGCGCTGATGCTCGCCGCACTCAAGGGACACGCGACGGTGGCGGCGGCGTTGCTCGCCGCCGGCGCCGACCCCGACGCCGCCAACACGCAAGGCATCACGCCGATTTACGCGGCGGTATTCGGCGGCGACGCGGCATTGGTTCGCCTGCTGTCCGCGCACGAGGCGGATCTGAATCGGCGCTGCACCGCCAAGCCATGCCGCGGCAGCCCGCTCAACGCCGCGCTCGGGTGGATTCGAAATTCATCCCGTGCCGAAGCGGTGGTGCGGGCCCTGCTCGATGGCGGGGCCGATCCGCAGCAGCAATACGATGGACGCAACGCCTATGACTGGGCGATCGCCGGGTTCCATGAAAGGCTGCTACCGTTGCTGCGCGCCGCGCCGCGGCGGGCGGTGGATCGCGCGAATCAGGAGTGAGTCGAGCGAGGGAGGTGGTCTCACAATTTCGCGAAATCGTACAGCGCGCGATCCGCGAGTTGCGAGGGGGAGACGTTTTGCAGGGCGCGGAAAATGACGTCCACCCTGCCGGGCGCGGCGTGCTCCCAGTCGGCGAGCATTTTCTTGATTGCGGCGCGCTGAAGGTTTTCCTGTGAGCCGCAAAGACCGCAGGGAATGATCGGATAGCCGCGCGCTCGCGCATAGCGCGCGATCTCGTCCTCACGACTATAGGCCAACGGTCGGATGACCACGTTGCGACCGTCATCGCTGCGCAGTTTCGGCGGCATCGCTTTGAGTCGTCCGCCGTGAAAAAGATTCAGAAAAAACGTTTCAACGATGTCGTCACGGTGGTGTCCGAGCGCAATCTTGGTATAACCACGACGAACGGCGTGGCTATAAAGGGCGCCACGTCGCAAGCGCGAGCAAAGGCCGCAATAGGTTTGGTGCTCGTCCAGCACCCGGGTGACCACGCTGTAGGTATCCTGTTCGATGACTTCGAAGGGTACCGCGCGCGCGGCGAGGTATTCGGGGAGCCGGTGGGCTGGATAGCCGGGTTGTTTCTGATCCAGGTTGACCGCGACCAGATCGAACTTCAGCGGCGCGCGGCGGCGTAGAGCGAGCAATATTTCGAGCAGTACGAAAGAGTCCTTGCCACCCGACAAACAAACCATAATGCGATCGCCGTCCTCGATCATGGCGTAATCCGCTATCGCCTTGCCGACCGAACGACGAAGCCGTGCTTCGAGGCGCCGCTCGTTGTCGGTTCGGTGTCGCTCGGGAGCCGCTTCGCGGAGGACCTGTTGCCGTGCGATGCCGTGATCGAGGGGCACGGAGGCGGTAGCCGATGCAGGGTTCATGCGTACTACTACTCTTGTAATGTTTTCGGTTAGGAACGAGCAAGCGGCGGGATCGTACGGGACGGCAGGGTCGGAGTCCAAACCGAATGGACGCCTTTTCGCTGTTCGGGGTCGCGAATCATTGCGCTCCGTGCGCGGGTTGTCTAAAGTTCGCGGGTGCTGTGCGGTTGCAGAACCGAATGTCGCCCCGGTGCCCGGTGTGCGAGGCCGACGTGACGGCTCGCGGATGGAACTGCCAGGGTGAAGGGTTGCGGTGTCGAGGCGCGTGCGTCGACATCCTATAATCAATTCGACCACGGAGGAGTCACAGCGATGCTGAGAGCACTCAAATTGGAGCCGGAAAAATGTACCGGTTGCCGTCAATGCGAAATGGCCTGTTCTTATGAGAATGAAAATATGTTCAACCCGGCCAAATCGCGGATCAAGGTTTTCGAATTTCACGATCAAGGCCGTTTTGCTCCTTACACCTGTACCCAGTGCGCCGATGCCTGGTGCGTGCGCGCCTGCCCGGTCGAGGCAATCAGCGTCGACCTCGCGACCGGGGCCAAGATCGTGGATGAGTCGACTTGCGTCGGCTGTAAGGTCTGTACCATCGCCTGTCCCTTCGGCACGATCAATTACAACCAGGACAGCGGCAAGGTCATCAAGTGCGATTTGTGCGGTGGTGACCCGTGGTGCGCGAAGGCTTGTCCGACCGGTGCAATCACCTATGTGAACGCCGACGAGACGGGGTTGGAAAAAATGCGTGCCTGGGCACAAAACAGCGCGGTGCCGGTCAGTCATGTCAACTTGCCGCGTGACCGCGGCGACGTTAGCTACGTTCGCGCACAGTAATCGAGGAGGGAGATACATCATGTCTTGGACTGGAAAAATCCTGCGCGTGAACCTGAGCGATGGAAGCTGCGTCGCCGAACCCCTCAACAAAGAGTGGGCGGCGCAATACCTGGGGCAACGCGGACTCGCAACCAAATACCTGGCCGAGGAAGTCGACGCGCAGTGCGATGCGCTCGGCGCCGACAACAAGTTGATCATGACCACCGGTCCGTTGACCGGCACCATGGCCTCTACCGCCGGGCGTTACTCGGTGGTGACCAAGAGCCCCCTGACCGGGGCTGTTGCGTGTTCGAATTCCGGTGGTTATATCGGGGCCGAAATGAAGATGGCGGGCTGGGATATGTTCATCTTCGAGGGCAAGGCCGCGAGCCCGGTCTATCTCCATGTGGAAAATGATCGAGCGGAATTGTTGCCGGCCGGCGACCTCTGGGGCCAATCGGTGTGGGATGCGGACAAGGCCATTCACAACAAGCACCAGGATCCGGGCTTGCGGATTGCCTGTGTCGGTCGCGCGGCCGAGGCGGGTTGCCTGTACGCCGCGGTCATGAACGATCTGCATCGCGCCGCGGGGCGCTCGGGCGTGGGTACCGTGATGGCCTCCAAGAACCTCAAGGCGGTGGCGGTACGCGGCACCCTCGGAGTCGGCAACATCAAGGATCCGATGCGTTTCATGCAGGCCACCGAGGCCGGTAAGAAGGTCTTGCAAGAGAACGCCGTCACCGGCCAGGGATTGCCGAGTTTTGGTACCCAGGTGTTGATGAACGTGATCAACGAGACCGGCGCGCTGCCGACCCGCAACACCCGTGACGTGCAGTTCGAGGGCGCCCACAACATCTCGGCGGAGGCGATGGCGGAACCGCGTCAGAGCGACGGCAAACCGAACCTGAGCGGCAATGCCGCCTGCTTCGGATGCACCATCGCTTGCGGGCGGATCGCGACCATCGATCGCAAACACTTCACGATCGAGAACAAACCCCAATATTGGCACGCCTCGGGCGGTCTCGAGTACGAGGCCGCGTGGGCGCTGGGCGCCGCGACCGGGATTGACGACCTCGAAGCGCTGACCTACGTCAATTTCCTGTGCAACGAGGACGGAATCGACCCGATCTCGCACGGCGCGACGGTCGGCGCGGCCATGGAACTGTTCGAGATGGGTGCGATAACGAGCGACGATACCGGTGGGATCGAGCTCAAGTTCGGATCCGCCGAGGCGCTCAGCACGATCACCGAGCAGGTCTGCCAGGGTGCCGAGGGTTTTGCCCGCGCGGTGGCCCAAGGGTCGCGCCGACTTTGCGAGAAGTATGGTCACCCGGAACTCTCGATGACGGTCAAGAGCCAGGAGTTCCCGGCCTACGATCCGCGCGGCATCCAGGGCATGTGCTTGACCTACGCCACTTCGAACCGCGGCGCGTGTCATCTGCGCAGCTACACCGTGGCCTCGGAAATCCTCGGCGTGCCGGAAAAAACCGATCCACTGGCCACCGAAGGCAAGGCGGGCCTGGTCAAGGCGTTTCAGGACGCGACCGCGGCGGTCGACTCGGCCGGGCTGTGCATCTTCACGACCTTTGCCTGGACCCTGGAGGATATCGCGCCGCAAGTCGACGCCGCCTGCGAGGGCGATTGGAGCGTCGATCGGCTGCTCGAGGCGGGTGAGCGGATCTGGAACCTGGAGCGCGACTTCAATAGGCGCGCCGGGCTCACCGCCAAGGATGATCGCTTACCGGAGCGGTTGCTCAAGGAGGCCGCCAAGACCGGTCCAGCCAAGGGCAAGGTCTGTGGTTTGGACGTGATGCTGCCCGAGTACTACGAACTGCGTGGTTGGACTCCGGATGGGGAAATCACCACCCAGACGCGTGACCGGCTGGGGCTCTAGGCGTTTAACGCCGGTTCGCGTATGACCATGCGCGGGGATGGCGTGACTCCATCCCCGTGTCGGCCAATGGAGGGCTGAGAAATGCAACACGTGATAATCGGGGCGGGACCGGCGGGGGTTCTGGCGGCGGAAACCCTGCGCCAGCAGGATCCGGAGGCGCGTATCACCCTGATCGGTGACGAGCCCGAGCCGCCCTACTCGCGGATGGCGCTGCCTTATTTGCTGATCGACCGGATCGCCGAGGATGGCACTCACCTGCGCAAGCATCCCGGCCATTTCGAAGCGTTGGGCATCGAGATCAGGCAGGGGCGGGTGACCGGCGTCGATCCAGGCACCAAACGCCTGAGCCTTGCCGACGGTGGGGAACTCGATTACGACCGTTTGCTGGTGGCGACCGGATCGCATCCGGTCAGTCCACCGATTCCAGGCATCGACCTACCGGGCGTTCATCCCTGCTGGACCCTCGCCGACTCACGGCGGATCGCCGAGCGCGCGAGTTCCGGCGCCAGCGTGGTGTTGATGGGGGCGGGATTCATCGGCTGCATCATCCTCGAAGCGCTGGCCTCGCGTGGTGTAAAACTCAGCGTGGTGGAGATGGAGAACCGCATGGTGCCGCGGATGTTGAATGAAACCGCGGGCGGGATGATTAGATCTTGGTGTCAATCCAAAGGCGTCGCGGTGCACGTTTCGACCCGCGTTCAGGGCATCTTGTCGGCGCCGGGAGATCGCCTCAAGGTGCTGCTGGAAGGCAGCGAGGCGCTGGATGCCGATCTGGTGATCACCGCCACCGGGGTCAAGTCCAACGTGGCGTTTCTGGAAGGTTCCGGGGTGCGGATCGACCAAGGCGTCGTAGTCGGCGATACCTTGCAGTCGAGTGTGGCGGGCATCTACGCGGCGGGCGATGTCGCCCAAGGCAAGGATTTTTCCACCGGTGAGTATTCGGTGCAGGCGATACAGCCGACTGCCGCTGATCACGGGCGTATCGCGGCCAGCAACATGGCCGGTCGTACGCTGCGCCATCAAGGCATCGTCAACATGAACGTGCTCGACACCATGGGCTTGATCTCGACTTCATTCGGCTTGTGGCAGGGGGTCGACGGCGGTGACGGCGCTGAGGTGAACGATCCCGATCATTACCGCTATCTGAACCTGCGTTTTCAGGACGACGTGCTGGTCGGCGCGAGCACCCTGGGGCTCACCGATCATGTCGGGGTGCTGCGCGGGTTGGTGCAGAGCCGGCTCCACCTGAAGGGTTGGAAACAGCGCCTGATCGCGGATCCCAGCCGCCTCATGGAGGCCTATGTCGCTAGCACCCAGGCCACCGGAGCAAGCGTCGCAACGCCGTGAAGATCACTTTCAAGCTGTTTGCCGGCCTCAGCGAGCATTTGCCGGCCGGCGCCCGACGCAATGCGACCGAGGTCGAACTCGACGAGGGAGCTACCCCGGAGACACTCATCGAACGCTTTAACGTGCCGTCTTCGATGGCGCATCTGGTGCTGGTGAACGGTAACTACGTAGCGCCCGAAGAGCGACCCGGCGTCGCGCTGCGCGACGGCGACACCGTGGCCATATGGCCGCCGGTTGCGGGCGGTTGAGAGCGGCCGTGGATGGTGTGGTTTTTTGCGATTCGGGTGGCGACTTCGACCTTCGACGGCAGACTTGCGAGGCGCCGTTGCGGATGAAGGCTGAGCCGGCGCCCACCGTGTCGCGCCTCACGCGGGAACTCGGCTACAGCCATCGTGAGTTCTTTCGCGCGTTGCCACCGGCCCTGGAGGGGTGGGAATGGTGCAGCGACGGGCAGGTGGTCAACGCATGGCGCGACGATGCCCGTGTGAAATTAACCCTGGGGCCCGAGGGTGTGCGTGTGATCGCGCTGCTCAGGCTACCCATGACCCGGGTGGAGTTTGCGTTCGAGGGCCTGGACGAAGCGGGAATCGACGATTTTATGACACGTTTTCGGCGCGCCTTTCAGCGCGGCGGCGGCTGATCCGGCGCCGGTCGCCGGGTTCCCGTGGTGTGTTTCCAAGGCGTGTTTTGTTTGATCGCGGGAGCGCGATTGTTTACTGGTACGAGGAGTACAGATGATGGCGAGAATGAAGGCCGATAACAGGGCACAGCGGCGCGCGTTGTTTCAGTCGATGATTGGTGATTTGATCAGCGAGCGCGATGAGTTGAGCGCACGCATTGCCGAAATCGACGCTGAACTCGCCGAATACGGAGCCGGCGCGACGCCGCCCGCGGCCACGCGGCAGGCAGCGGCGACGCCGCCGAAGGCCAAGCCGGCCAAGGGACGCCCGCCGGCCAAGGCGGCGAAGGCGGGGAAAGCAGCGAAGAAAGGCGCCGGCGGTCGGCCGCCGCAACCGGGATCTCTCAAGGCCGTGATTCTGGACGTGCTCGGCAAATCACCGATGAGCCCCGCGGAGATCGCCGGTGCGGTGCAGCGCGCGGGTTACGCCACCAGCAGCAAACATCTGAGCCAGCGTATCGGGGTTGCGTGCGCCGAGTTGATCAAGGCTAAAACCGTCACTCGCCGCGGTCGCGGGCAGTACACCCGCGCTTGAGTCGACTTCCTCGGGTTGGCGCGGCCGGTGAACGCTAGGTCGAACTTCACGACGACCACGGTACCGGTCGCGGTCTGAGCGAGGTATCAAGCATGGATGCCACGCACGCGATGGTGCTGGACGGACCCGGTCCGTCTTTGACTTTGCGTGCGCGGCCCGCCTTGGTAGCCGAACGAGGGCAGGTATTGCTTGCGGTAGCCGCCTGCGCGGTGTGCCGCACCGATCTTCACGTCGTCGATGGCGAACTGCCGGCCCCGGCGTACCCGATTGTTCCGGGGCATGAAATCGTCGGTCGAATCGTGGCGCTCGGTGCCGGGGTCGAGCGCTTCACGGTCGGTGACCGGGTCGGTGTGCCGTGGTTGGGCTGGACCTGTGGCAAGTGCCGTTATTGTCTCGCCGGGCAGGAAAATTTATGCCCCGAGGCACGCTTCACCGGTTATCAAATCGACGGGGGTTTTGCCGAGCACGTCGTCGCCGATGCCCGCTACTGTTTCCCGATCCCGGAGGTTTATTCCGATGTGGAGGCGGCTCCGCTGCTATGTGCCGGGCTGATCGGCTACCGGGCGCTGCGGATGGCGGGTGAGGCCGAACGCCTCGGTCTGTACGGTTTCGGCGCCGCCGCTCACATCATCGCGCAGGTCGCGAGGTATCAGGGCCGTGAGGTCTACGCGTTTACCCGCCCCGGCGATACCACCGCGCAGGCATTCGCGCGCCGCCTGGGCGCCGCGTGGGCCGGTGATTCGACTGCCGATCCGCCCGAACCGCTTGACGCCGCGATCATCTTCGCGCCGGTCGGTGCACTGGTGCCGGCGGCGCTGCGGGCCGTGCGCCCCGGCGCTACGGTAGTCTGCGCGGGTATCCACATGAGCGATATCCCCGCCTTTCCCTACGCTATTTTGTGGCGCGAGAAGCGCTTGGTCTCGGTCGCGAATCTGACCCGCCGTGATGCCGAGGAGTTTCTGGCCCTGGCGCCGCAGATCCCGGTGCGAACCGAGACGGTGCGCTACCCGTTGTCGCAGGCGAACGAGGCATTGGCGTGTCTGCGCGAAGGACGTTTGACTGGCGCCGCGGTATTGGTGCCGGGTCTCGATGCCTGATGCGATGGTCGTTGGTGTAGGTATAGACGAAGATTGATGGCCACGGATTCACGCGGATGTATCCGGTTATCAGCGCAATTACGCTGAATGGCGGCTGGGTTGTTTAAGACGCTTGATAACTACTCGGGTCGTCAGGTTCAGATGTTCCAGGGGCCGAGTTGGCCGGTAGGCCGGCATAAGCGCAGCGTTGCCGGCGTCCGCTTCGAAGAATCGGCAGCGCAACGCCGGGAACGCGCTTCGCGCTTATCGGCCTACGTTGTTGGTGTGGGCGCCGCGTGGGAAACGCTTCAAATCATACGATTTCGCGATCTTCGACATTGAATCGTGAACCCTGAATCTGAGTATCAGGGTGCACTTCATGCACCGTTGATCCGAGCACACGCATCATCCGCCTTATTCTGGCGGCCTTTTACGGGTTGGCGAGTTAGCGGTGGATGGAATGCTACTCGGATCCGAGATATCCGCGTTCAATCCGCGTAAATCCGCGGCTGTGATCGGGTTGTAAACGGCGGCCACATTTTGAGCGATCTGGAAGTCTTACGTACCACTCGTTCGATGAGCGACGCCGAGCGTGCCGAGCGGATCTTCGCGGGGCAGATCTTGTGTTTTTGCGGCTTCGCGGGGGCGATGGCGTTGCGCGATCACGCGGATTGGCTGGCGCGCGCGGCGCTTCCGGAAAGCTCGCCTGTGGCGGCCCAGACGCTGCTTGCACGGGACGAATATCTCGATCGAGTGGCGGCGCTGCGGGGGCGCTTCGCGGCCGATCCGCGCACCGTGCAACTGTTGAATGCGGCGCTCGCCTCGGTCGGCGTCGATCTCGCGCGTTGCTACCGCGATCGGATCGGACTGCGGGTGCTGCCCTATGGAGACCGTCACGCGGGCGGACGGATGGCCACCACCCACCCCCATCGCGACACCTGGGGTTCGCGTCTCTACACGCAGATCAACTGGTGGACCCCGGTCTATCCGCTGACCGTCGGGCGCACGATCGGCTTTTACCCGGACTACTGGAAGCGCCCGATTGCCAACACCAGCGCGTGTTGGGATTACCGCGAATACCGCGACCGACTGCGCGATGCGCCACCCGGTCGGGCGCCCGATTATCCAGCCGCCCCGGAACCCGCCGAGGCGGTCGCTGGGCCCGCGCGGCGGGTGATACCCAAGCCCGGCGATCTGCTGTGCTTTTCGGCGGCCCATCTGCACGTCGGCGTGCGCAACCACACGAACCAAGCACGTTTCAGTGTCGAGACCCGCACCGTTTGTGCGGATGATATCCAGGCCGAACGCACGGCCCCGAACGTGGACGGTCCACCGGGTCCGCCGATGTATCGCTGGTTTCGCGGCGCGCGCGACCGCGCGCCGTTGGCTGGCGCTGTCGAGCGTCCAGGAATTTCGGTCGAGAGAAAATAAATCGCGTGGATCGTGGGTCGGTTCTGGAAGTCCGATCGCCTTGGCGCCTTCTCCCCTCGGCGGAGAAGGCTGGGATGAGGGGTGACGGCCGCCGGACCCGAGACTCGAACCCTCACCCCAGCCCTCTCCCGGTTTCGGGAGAGGGAGAGAATCGGTCGGATGGCCGATCGATCCGGCCTTCAGCCGTAATCGGAAACCACCTGGGCGATAGCCCGTGGAGTCTGCCCAACGCGGGCGGCGAGCGTCGCGCCTGACGCGCGCCGTGAGTGTTGCTATGCTGCGCGCGAAACTGCTTCCCAACTGAATGCGATCCACGGATCCTCGAGGCCGAGGCGACTCGATGTCGGAGCAAGCCGAAACCAAGACCGGCGCATCCAAGGCGCCGCCTCGACGCGGCGTGAAGCCTCGCCGGTCGAGCGCCACCCGCAAACCGGTGGCGCTGGCGGTCGGCTTCGGCGCACTCGCCGCCGTCGTTCTCGGACTCTGGTTCGGCGGCGGCGCGGTGTGGCGCTATGTCAATCCGCCGCTCCCGGATCCATTTAGGCCGGTGGCGTTTCCCAGTCGCGCCTGGTTTTTCGCACCGATTGAGCGCAACGCCTTCAAACGCCTGCCGGTCATCACCGGCACCCTTAACGATGTATTCGTGTTGCCGAGCGGTGAGATCTGGGCGGTCGGCGACGACGGCATGATCGTCCACAGCCCGGACGGCGGTGAAAGCTGGGCATCCCAGCGGCAAAATATCCAAGCAGCGGGAGGCACTTCGCCACCGCCATCCGCCGCCGGCGTGGGCGGCGGATGGCTGCGCGCGGCCAGCGCCGCCGAGGCGCCACCGGCAAAGAAACGGCCGCCACCCACCCTCAAGTTGCCGGCGGCAAAATCGACGACCGCGGTGGGCAAGCAAGTCGATATCCGGCAGCGGCCATCGCCGGTGACCGATTCCGCGATTACGCCGCCGTCGCCCAAGCAGCTCGCCAAGTCAGCCCCGCGGACCGGCGGTGATGCGACGCCGGGCGCCGGGACCGGGAAGAAGCCAGAGAAGGCGACGCGGCTTGCGGATCTCCAAAGTGTTTACTTCATCGACAATCGACGCGGCTGGGCGGTGGGCCGGCACGGGACGATCCTCGCGACCAGTGACGGCGGGCGAAAATGGACGACGCAGGCGAGCGGCACGAAATCCCGGCTTTACTCGGTGCAATTTCTCGCCGACGGCCGGCGCGGCTGGGCGGTGGGCGAGGCCGGGACGGTGCTCGCGACCAGCGACGGCGGCCGAAAATGGACGGCGCAGGCGAGCGGCACGAAATCCTCGCTTAGCTCGGTGCAATTTCTCGCCGACGGCCGGCGCGGCTGGGCGGTGGGCTGGGACGGGACGGTGCTCGTGACCAACGACGGCGGGCGAAACTGGACGGCGCAGGCGAGCGGCACGAAAACCTGGTTTAGCTCGGTGCAATTTCTCGCCGACGGCCGGCGCGGCTGGGTGGTGGGCGGGGGCGGGACGGTACTCGCGACCAGCGACGGCGGCCGAAAATGGACGGCGCAGGCGAGCGGCACGCAATCCTGGTTTAGCTCGGTGCAATTTCTCGCCGACGGCCGGCGCGGCTGGGCGGTGGGCGGGGGCGGGACGGTACTCGCGACCAGCGACGGCGGGCGAAGCTGGCCGGCGCAGGCTAGCGGCACGCAATCCCGGCTTAGCTCGGTGCAATTTCTCGCCGACGGCCGGCGCGGCTGGGCGGTGGGCTGGGGCGGGACAATCATTGCGACCAGCGACGGCGGGCGAACCTGGCAGGCACAGGCTAGCGGCACGAAATTCGTGCTTAGCTCGGTGCAATTTCTCGCCGACGGCCGGCGCGGCTGGGCGGTGGGCGGGGGCGGGACGATCATTGCGACCAGCGACGGCGGACGAACTTGGCCGGCACAGGCTAGCGGCACGAAATTCGTGCTTAGCTCGGTGCAATTTCTCGCCGATGGCCGGCGCGGCTGGGCGGTGGGCGATTCCGAGACGATCATCGCCACCAGCGACGGCGGGCGAAACTGGACTTCGCAGGCGAGCGGCACGAAAACCTGGTTTAGCTCGGTGCAATTTCTCGCCGACGGCCGGCGCGGCTGGGTGGTGGGCGGGGGCGGGACGATCCTCGTGACCAGCGACGGCGGCCGAAACTGGACGGCGCAGGCGAGCGGCACGAAATCCTTGCTTGAGTCGGTGCAATTTCTCGCCGACGACCGGCGCGGCTGGGCGGTGGGCTGGGACGGGACGGTACTCGCGACCAGCGACGGCGGCCGAAAATGGGCGGCGCAGGCGAGCGGCACGAAATCCTCGCTTTACTCGGTGCAATTTCTCGCCGACGGCCGGCGCGGCTGGGCGGTGGGCGATTTCGGGACGGTGCTCGCGACCAACGACGGTGGCGAACACTGGAACGACGAGGTCGTGTATCGCCGCTGGCCCTCACCTGCCTTCTGGGGCTTGACTGCGTTCCTGGGTCTGGCGTTCGGCTTCGTCGCCCTGCACCGGCGTGCACTGCATGACGCCCCGGAGTCGGATCCGGCCGAAATGACGAAGCCGACCTCGGATGCCACGCGTGGCGGGGATGGGACCACTCCGGAACAGGCCGGGATTGCCGAAGAGGGCGTTTCCGATCGGCCGTTGGGCTGGACCGACCCGGATTACCTGGGCTTCAAACCGATCGCCCGTGGGCTCTCCCGACTGTTGCGCAACGAGCATACCGAGCCGCCGCTGACCATCGCGGTCACCGGTCGTTGGGGAACCGGCAAGAGTTCGTTGATGAATCTGTTGCGCGAAGAGTTGCAGGGTTGGGGTTTTCGCCCGGTGTGGTTCAACGTGTGGCACCAGCAGGAAGAGAGCCACATGCTGGCGGCGCTGCTCGAAGCAATCCGTAGCCAACTGGTGCCGCCGTGGTCGAGCGTCGCGGGCCTGGTTTTTCGGGGTCATTTGTTGATTCGCCGCGGTACGCTGTACTGGTTAATCATCGCGCTGTTCTTGATCGTCATCGGCTTGCTGCAACTTCGTGACGAAACGGTGGTGATGAATGACGCCTCGGTAACGGCGATTGCAAAAGCCGTGTGGCCGAAGTTCACGGCGGTGGCGGGGGACGGTAAGACGGCCGGGTCGCAATCTTCGTCGACCTGTCCGAAGGCCGACGCCGAGCCTATCGCGACGCCGGTCCTGCTGCGGAGTTTGTGCGGACTGCGCGACCGGCCGTTCAAGAACACCGATGCCCTGTTGAGCGCGATCGAGGGCGCCACGCCGGGGGCCGACGGTGCGATTTTCAGACTGTCGAATGGGCAACGCGCCGTGATCGAGAAGTCGGCGCAGCACTTCGGATCCTCGATATTGCCGGGGCTGTGGGGGACTTTGGGGAAACTGCTCGGCGCGCTCGTGGCGTTTTTCACGCTGCTGCAAGGCAGCAAGGTGCTGGGCTGGTCACCGCTCGCCGCGTTGCAGACCCTGGTCGGATCGCTCGGGGTGCGGCGCTTCAAGGAGCAGGTCGGCTTTCGCCAGCAGTTCGCGGCCGAGTTCAAACTGATCACCCGCTGCCTGCCGCGCAACACCGTGTTGACGCTGATCTTCGATGACCTCGATCGCTGCTCACCGGAAAACGTGGTCAAGACCCTGGAGACGGTCAATTTCCTGGTCACCGCCGGCGATTGTTACGTGGTCATGGGTATGGATCGGCAGTGGGTCCAGGCCTGCGTCAGTCTAAAATACGAGCAGGTGGCCGAAGAACTGGCGCGACAGCACGATGGGGGCGGTGCCACCGAGCGCGGGCACGGTCATTCGGCCGACTTTGCCCTGCGTTACCTGGAAAAGCTGGTCAACATCGAGGTGCGGGTGCCGGCTCCCGAGGACGATCAGACCAAGGCCCTGCTGGGTTGCACGGCAACGCGGCGACGGTGGCGGGTTGCAAGACGGTTCCGGGTACTGTTGAGGAGTCTGTCGCGCGGTGATTTGCTACGTCGCGTGGCGTCGGTGGCCGGGTTATGGCGCGCGTTGCGCCGCTCCCCGGGTGGCCGCTTGTTGCTCAATTGGTGGGGGTTGATCGGCTTGCTCGCGGTGGTGCTATTAGCCACCGGTTGGCCGCAACGGCAATGGCAACGGCTTGGATTCACGGCCGAACCGACGTGGACCTCGGTCGTGGCCGAACCCGCCACCACCACGTCCGGAGTACCGCGACCTTCCGGGGAAGGGCCGAAGCCGCAACCGCCGCAAAACACACCATCGAGTAGAACTGAGTTCACACCAGGTGCGCAGGTCGGTCCCTCGTTTTGGTGGCTGTTGCCGGCAGGTTTGTTTGGGTTGTTGGCTGTCGTAGTGCGGTTGCGGGGCGTGGTAGAGAAAACGCTGGAAGATCTGCCGGAAATCCGCCAAGTCGAGCGCGATACGCCGGAATTCGCCCAGGCGCTGGAAATCTGGCATCCGTGGGTGGTGCTGCTGCCGAAAAACAATACCCCGCGGGCGGTCAAGCGCTTCAAGAACCGGGTGCGCTACTTCGCGATGCGCCAGCGCGACAAATACAGCCCGCGCACGCTGTTGCAGCGCTTCCTGTTCCTCTTAGCTCGCGGCTGGCTTCGTGGCCGCGAAGACGAACAACCGATCCCGGAGCCGCTGTTGGTTGCGTTGGCCGCAATTCATCACTGCCACCCGGATTGGATCGCCGATGATGAAATATTCGAGACGATTGTCGCGCAAAACATGGCAGCGTTGCCGGTGTCGACGGCTGGAACTGTACCGAGAGAAGGGGGGCAGGCGGCCGAGCGGGATGCGGATGAAATGGAGCGTGCTGCCCGTGGCAATGACGCGGTCGGCGAGCACATGGAGCGGTTCCCCGAGTTGTGGCCCCCCACCCCGGAGCAACGCACGCAATTTCTGAAACTGACCGTCGGTATCAAGACCAATTGACGTAACCGTTCGTGATTCAATAGCTGCGTAGCGACGCAGATCCGATGTCAGTGAGACGGCCGCAACGCGGATGTCACGGCCTACCTGTCCTTTCGAGCGTCAGCGAGAAAACTTCAGCCTATCGGTATCACGACGCGAGTGAGATTTCTCCCGGCGGTCGGAATGACAACGGGGCGGGTTCTCATTCGGTTGGGCGCCGGTGCATGGCGCGGAATGGGTGGTATCAGCCGGTTAGCAAAGTTGTGATCATCCAATCCCTCAGCCGACTTCGAATCCGCGTCCCATCCGCGTCAATCCGCGGCCGAATCCACTCTCCGAACGGTTGGCAATTGACCAAGGTCAATGCCCTGTGCGGTGGGCGGCGCGATCGTAGAAGCGGTCGAGTGTCGAGAGATTTACGATGGAAGGCATCGGAGACAACATCACCGGCGCATCGGTGTGTATCGAGGTGCGGTTGTTCAACAGCCTCAGCCAGCGCAACGGTGGTGGTTCCGGGGGTCGGGAAATGCGCTTGGCGGCGGGCAGTAGCGTGGCCGATCTGTTGCGCGAACTGGAGATCCCGCGCGTCGAGATTTTCCTGGTGATGGTGAATGGTCGCGACATCACGCCCGGTCTCTACAACAACGAAGTGCGTACCGACTATTTCTTGCAGGACGGCGACGTGGTGGCGTTATCCGGCCCGGTCCCGTATAGCTGGGGATACGGGTCGCCAATCGTGTAACCCGCCCGGACCACGGGAATGGCGGGGTCGCGGTCAGTCCGTGCCTCAGTCATCGGCCAGGGTTGCGACGGCCAGCAGATGTTGCGCGTCGGCGGGGGTCTGCAAGCCGACCGCGACCAAGCGGCCGTCAAACAGGATTGCGGGTAACACGGCGAGCTCCAGCGCTTCGATACGCTGCTTGCCGCGCGGATCCCCGGCGTCCAGGACCTCGAATTCGAGATCCCTTGCGGCGCAGGCCTCGCGCCATACGGCGATCGCCTTGTCACACGGTGCGCATTCCTGGCAGGTCAATAACTCTACAAGCATGACGCCGTAAACTCCTGCGATAGCGGTCTTGAACCCGGCATGGCCGCGCTCGCCCCATGGTGCCGCTTCCATCGTAGCGTGCATTGACGTAGGTCAACTGGACTCGATTGGTGCAACGCCTCGAAGCGCCATCGCCAGGCGTTCCGGGTGGGTGCTAGAATCGGCGCCTAATCCACGGTTTCCCGGGGGGCGTCGAATGGCCGGTGGTGAGGGTGCGGACGTTGACGAGTTGCGCGGGATTCACCTTTTCTCGAGTCTTGACGATACCCGGATCCTGCGTGTTGCCGAGCACACGCGAATCGTGCGACTGGCGGACGGCGAGCGTCTGTTCGACTTCGGTGAACCCGCGCAACGCTTCTATTATCTGCGCTCCGGAATGCTCAAGCTTTATCGGATTTCCCCCGAAGGCGTGGAAAAGGTGATCTGGTTCGTGCGTCCGCGCGAGACCTTTGCCGAGGCGATCATGTTCATGGACAAGAGCGACGCTTATCCGGTGACCTCCGAGGCGATCGCGGCCAGCGTGGTGTTGAGTTTCGACAACGCCACCATGCTGGCGATCCTGCGTGAATCCACGGATTGCTGTTTTCGGGTAATGGCGGCGATGAGCAGGCGGCTGCGCCAGCAGGTCGAAGAGATCGACCGCCTCACGCTGCGCAACGCAACCTACAGGCTCGCGAATTTCCTTTTACAACAGATCCCGCGCGATGTCTTTGAAAGCCCCGAGCTTTTCTTGACCATTCGTAAGCACGATGTCGCGTCGCGGCTCGGGATCCAACCGGAGACCCTGTCACGGATGCTTGCGCGGCTTGGCCAGCAAGGATTGATCGCCGTCGATCGGCAGAGCATCGTACTGCGCGATATTGCCGGCTTGCGCCGCCTCGCCGATCTGGAAGGCACTAAATAGTAGTAGGGTATCAACGGCGATCGGGTGCCGATCGGCGGCCCGACCGTGTTTCCTCGCCCACTACCCCGGGCCTCGGTAGACGAGACGTGTCACAGTTTGCAGTCACCGGCAACGTCGCGGTGCGGCCGTGAAATTGTGTAAACCTTAAGGAGCCAAGGCATGGATATCGTGCTATTTACGATCACCGGGATCGCTCTGTACGCGTTCTCCGACTGGGTCGTGCGGCGTATCGAAGCGGCTCGCGGTGGTCCGTTGAAGAATCGATCACTGATATTTTTTGCGATTATCATGCCTCTCGCCCTGCTGAGTTTTGCGTTGATTCGATATTTGCTGGGTCCGCGCTGACGCCGTCTCCCTTCGCTCCGTAGCGTGATTCACCGGGCGGGTGAAGACATCGATCGACATTAAAGGCATTCATGTCAGCCGGTTACTGTCAGAATGTAGCGGTCAACTGAGGATTCTAGGTTCAATCCCCCACTGCGACCATCGGACTTGACTTAGGTCAAGGCGGCTGAGTGCGCGCGCCAAGTTAGATCAGCCTGGCAGCCAAGGGCACGAATCCATGATGCCCGGGTTCAAGAGGGGAAACCGATGGCAGATGAAAACGATCAGGCCGCCGCCGCAGCCGAAGACGAGCAAGTTCCAGTGATGCAGCAGATTATGGATAACCCGTTTCTGCTGTTGTTTCTGGGGGTCACCATACCGGCGGTGCTGTATGTGATCTGGGGCGTGATCGAGGTCGCACAGATACCTATCGGACAATAACGACCACCGGGGGAGATACCATGTCTGCAATTTCACCGCCTGAAGTACGCGTCTGGTGGCGGACGCCGATTGGCCGCACCGAGCTCGTGTGGATGAGCATAGCCTTCCTGTGGGGGCTGTTCATGTTCTTCATGATGATCTACTGGCACGGGGCGGGTGGTCAGAATCTTTCCAACGAAGCCTATCGCACCACGCCGGAGAAATTCGCGGCCAAGACCGACGCGATGATCGCCAAATACAAGGTGCGCGAGGTAAGCGGTGACCCGGTGGTTCACCCACCGGCCGGCAGTGACGTGTATCTCTTCGGCCGGCGCTGGCAGTGGTGGCCGATGCTGGAACTGGAAAAGGGCAAGAGCTATCGCATGCATCTGACCTCGCTCGACTGGGCGCACGGTTTCTCGCTGCAGCCGGTCAATCTCAACATCGAGGTCCAGCCGGGCTACGAGATGGTCTTCAATCTGACACCCACCGATAGTGGTGAATTCACCATCGTCTGCAACGAATATTGCGGTATCGGACACCATCTGATGCTCGGCAAGATCTTCGTCAAGTAGCCGCGGGGGAGTAGACATGGCAAAGCAAGAGCAATATCGAATTTGCCCGGCGACCGGGCTGCGAATCTATCGTTCGGCGGAAAACCTGATCAAGGCCAACGCGGTGGTCGCGGTCGTGTTTCTGGCGGTCGGCGGCCTGTTCGGGATCGGGGTAGCCCTGACTCGCTGGCCGGCGGTGCACCTGCTCCCGGCCGATTGGTTCTATCTGGCGTTGACCGCCCACGGACTGGATATTCTGTTGGTTTGGGTGATCTTTTTCGAGATCGCAATCCTCTATTTCGCCTCGGCGGTGCTGCTGAGTTCGCGTCTGGCGACGCCCCGCTGGGCGTGGGCGGGATTTATCCTGATGATTGTCGGCGCCGCGATAACCAACTATGCGGTGCTCCAGGGGCAGTCGAGCGTGATGTTCACCTCCTACCCGCCGATGCAGGCGGCGCCGCACTATTACCTAGGCATCGTGTTGTTCGCGGTCGGCGCGCTGATCGGCTGTTTTGTGTTCTTCGGCACCCTGGTGGTGGCCAAGAACGAGCACACCTATGAGGGGTCGGTCCCGCTGGTGACCTTTGGTGCGATTACCGCCGCGATTATCGCGGTGTTTACGATCGCCTCCGGTGCGATCATCCTGATCCCGACCTTCCTCTGGTCGGTGGGACTGGTCAGCCACATCGACCCGGTGATGTACAAGGTCGTTTATTGGGCGATGGGTCACTCATCGCAACAGATCAATGTCGCGGCGCATGTCGCGGTGTGGTACGCGATCGCCGCGATCCTGTTCGGCGCCAAGCCATTGTCCGAGAAGGTAAGCCGCGGGGCCTATCTGCTCTACATCCTGTTCCTGCAGCTTGCCAGCGCCCATCATCTGTTGGTGGAGCCGGGGATCAGTTCGGCGTGGAAGATCTTCAACACCAGTTATGCCATGTACCTCGCGGTGCTCGGTAGCCTGATTCACGGGATGACGGTGCCCGGCTCGATCGAGTCCGCACAGCGGGCGCGCGGCTTCACCCACGGCATGTTCGAGTGGTTGCGCAAGGCGCCCTGGGGTAACCCGGCCTTTTCCGGGATGTTCCTGTCGTTGATTGGATTCGGTTTCTTGGGGGGGATCACCGGTGTGGTGCTCGGTACCGAACAGATCAATCTTTTCATGCATAACACCATGTATGTACCGGGCCATTTCCACGGTACCGTCGCGGTCGGAACTACGCTCGCGTTCATGGCCATCACCTACTTGGTGGTGCCGCTGATCTTCCAGCGTGAGATCATTCTCAAGGGCTGGGCAAAATGGCAGCCCTACGTGTTCGGCGCCGGGGTATACGGGATCTCGGTATTCCAGATGGCAGCCGGGGTGCTCGGGGTGCCACGGCGCCACTGGGACATTACCTTCGCCGATGCACCGCTGCACTTCAGTTTTCCGGATTCGGCGGTCCTGATGATGAGCCTGAACGGAATTTCCGCGTTGTTCGCGTTCGTCGGCGGGGGTATGTTCGTGACCGTGATCGTCGGCTCGATCCTGTTCGGCAAGAGCACCAAGTCGTCCGAGGTGGCGGAAGAGAAGAAACCCGGCGTGGCGCCTCCGATCGGCGCCGCCGTTGCTCGGTACGGAAGCGCCGGCGTGCATGCCATTCCAGGCACGGCGGTGCTGGTGAGCGTGTTCTTCATCGCCTTCGTGCTCTATTATTTCGTCAACTGGAAGTACGTTTCCGAACTGTGGCTGCTCGGCTAGCGGTGCAGGCGCGGGGATTGCGGATAACGGGGGCGACAGCCTCTCCGGGGGGCGTAAGGGAGCGGATCGGAATGAGTGAAACGCTGCGACTTCTATCGTCGGTGTTCAAGCTGCGTATCGGCTTCGCGATCATGACTTGCACGCTGGCGGGGATCGCGCTGACGCCCGGGGTCGGGCCACAGCCCTGGCAGGTGGCGGTGCTGGCACTCGCGGTATTGATGTCGTCGGCGAGTGCCGGGGCCTTCAATCAACTCGTGGAGCGTGACCTCGACGTGCGCATGCGGCGTACCCGTGGTCGGCCTTTCGTCACCGGACGTTTCCGGGCCGGTTGGCGTTGGTACGCTGCGCTTGCGGTGTTGCTCGCGGCTTCGGTGGCAGCGGCCGGCTGGGTGAGCAACGCGGTCGCGGCGCTGAATGTATTTCTCGGTGCCTGCACCTATGGGATCATCTATACGTTATGGTTAAAGCGGCGCACCCGGTGGAATATCGTGATCGGTGGTCTGGCCGGCAGCTTCGCGGTGCTCGCCGGGGCGACCGCGGTCGAACCCGGCATTGCGCCGGCCCCGCTGATTCTGGCCGTGGTGCTGTTTCTGTGGACGCCCCCGCACTTCTGGAGCCTGGCCTTCGCCTACCGCGAAGATTATGCGCGAGTGGGTGTGCCGATGCTGCCGGTGGTGGTCGGCGAACAGGCCGCGGCGCGGATCATCTTTGCCCACACGGTGACTTTGGTCGGTTTGTCGCTGCTGCCCTTCGCCTTCGGGGCCGGCTGGATTTATTTGCTCGGCGCGGCTGCCGGCGGTGCGCTGTTCGTGCGCGCGAGCTGGCGGCTGTTGCGCCACCCTTCAACCGTGCTGGCAATGAAGAATTTTCACGCCTCTCTGATCCAGCTCAGTGTGTTGTTGCTGGCCTCGATTCTCGATGCGTGGCTGATCGCGGCCTAGATCCTCCGCGCCGGCCGCGCCGGCGGGCGTGGCGCCTGCTGTTCATCTCCTCGATGCTTTGCACGGCGTCGCCGCTGTGGGCGGTGCAAACCGCCCATTCGGCGACCGCCTTCGACGCCGACCGGGCGATCGCCACGAGCCGTGCGGCAATCGGCAAGTCGATCGGCGACCATCGCTTCACGACTCGCGACGGACGTACGGTGAGTCTCCGCTCGCTGGCCGCGGGTCGTCCTTTGGTGCTGAGCTTGATCTACACGAGTTGCTACCATGTGTGCAGTGTCTCAACCCGTCATCTGGCCGGCGCGGTGCGGGTGGCGCGTGACGCCTTGGGGCCGAAGTTCGCGGTCGCGACGATTGGATTCGACAGCGCCGCGGATACTCCTGAGCGAATGCGGATCTACGCTCGGCAGCAGGACGCCGACCTACCGGACTGGGCCTTTCTGAGCGGGGACGCGGCCAACGTTGCCGGGATCGTGAACGATGTGGGGTTCACCTATTTTCGCTCGCCCAAGGGTTTCGACCACATGGTCCAGACCACCATCATCGACGCTCAGGGTCGGGTCTATCGGCAGATCTACGGCGATGTATTTCAACCGCCCACGTTGGTGGAGCCGCTCAAGGAGTTGATCTTCGGTCGCGCGGCGGCCTCGGCCGACAGCGAGGTCGACGCCTGGGTCAATCGTTTGCTGCTGTTTTGTACCCTCTATGACCCGGCCTCCGGACGCTATCAATTCGACTACTCGATGTTCGCCGGGATCGGCGTGGGGTTGTTGGTTCTCGGCTCGCTGGGGATTTTCCTGGTCCGCGCTTGGCGCGACAATCTGCGGCGCTCGCATCACGGTGGTTGAGGTCGGCCCCGCTATGGCAATGAAGTTCGGCGCCGTGCGCCGTGCCCTGGAAGGCGTCGAAAAAGGCTTTGATGCGGCGTTCACACCGGCCTGGAACCCGATTAGCCAGCTTGGCGCGTTGGGCTGGTTCTTTTACTGGGTTGTCGTCGTCACCGGGATCTACCTTTACATATTCTTCGACACCGGCATTCACGCCGCCTACGACTCGGTTGAATACCTTACCCACGTACAGTGGTATGCGGGTGGGGTGATGCGCAGCCTGCATCGCTACGCCTCCGACGCGATGGTGTTGGTGATGCTCCTGCATCTAACCCGCGAATATGTGATGGGGCGCTTGCACGGGCCGCGCTGGTTCACCTGGATAGTGGGCATCCCGGTGATGTGGGCGGTGTTCGCGTCCGGTATCAGTGGTTATTGGCTGGTGTGGGACCGCCTCGCGCAGTACGTAGCGGTGGCGACCACCGAATGGCTTGATGCGCTGCCGGTGTTCGGCCAACCGATCGCACGCAATTTTCTCGACCAAGATGCACTGAGCGGGCGCTTTTTCACCCTGATGATTTTCATTCATATCGGGGTGCCATTGTTTTTGCTGTTTCTGATGTGGCTGCACATCAGCCGACTTACCCACTCGAAGGTGAATCCGCCGCGCGGGCTGGCGGCGGGGAGCTTGTTGATGCTGGTTGCATTAGCGTTGTGGCGCCCGGCGCTGAGCCAGGGCCCGGCCGACCTGAACAGCGTGCCGGGGGTGTTGCGGATCGACTGGTACTACCTGTTCGCGCTGCCCGCGCAGGATGCGGTATCGGGCGCCTGGGTGTGGATCGCGGTCGCGGCCGGAACCCTGGCGCTGGCGGTGGCGCCGTGGGTGCGGCGCGGTGCCCGGGTGCCGGTCGCGGTCGTGGATCTGAACAATTGCAACGGCTGCGGGCGATGCTTCGCGGATTGCCCTTACGGGGCCGTGACCCTGCAACCGCGCAGCGACGGCAGCGCCTATAGCCACGAGGCGGTGGTGCGTCCGGATCTGTGCGCCGGCTGTGGGATTTGCACCGGAGCCTGTCCTACCGCGACGCCTTTTCGACGACGTAGCGAACTGGTAGCCGGGATTGAACGACCGGACTTTCCGGTGCGCGTGCTGCGCGAGCGATCGCTCGAGGCGGCGCGGCGGCTGCAAGGCGAGGCGCGGGTGTTGATTTATGGCTGCGAGCCGCGCGGAGGGCTCGCCGCGGTGGAAGACGGGGCGACGGCGGTGGTGACGCTTCCCTGCATCGGCATGCTGCCGCCACCGTTCATCGACTTCCTGCTCACCCGCCACCACGTCGACGGTATCTTGCTCGCGGGTTGCCGGGAGGGCGCCTGTTTCCACCGTCTCGGGATCGAGTGGACGCTGCGTCGCATCGCGCGCGAGCGCGATCCCTATCTCAGAGAGCGGGTGTCACGCGAGCGGATCGGCGGCGCGTTTGCAGGGGCCGGCGAAGTAGGCCGGGTGGCCGCGGAACTCGCTGCGTTGCGTGCTCGGCTGCGTGCGTCGGGCGCGCTCGAGGGCGTGTCCGGGCGCTGCGTCGAGGGGCCGGCGGCGAAGGCCTCGGTCGAGCGGGCCAATGGCTGAGCGCACGACCGCCCTGTACGGCGTGGCGGATAGCGCGCGAGCCCCCTTCGCGCCGAAGAGAATCATCGCCCAGGTGCTGTGTTACGCGTTGTTCGGGCTGTTGGTCGGTTATTTTGCCGATTCGCCGGCCTATCGCCATCTCGCCCCGAATTCGGCGGTGGTCAAGCTGAGCTTCAATCATGCGGGGGCTCATGTGACGGCCTGCCGGCGCCGCACGCCGACGGAATTGGCGGCGCTCGCGCCCAATATGCGTCAGCTCACCCAGTGCCCGAGGGCACGCGTTCCGCTGAGGGTGGAGCTCGATCTCGACGGTCGCCGCCTGTACGCAGCCGAGCTGCCGCCCGGCGGACTCGCCAAAGACGGCGAGTCGAGCGTCTACCAGCGTTTCACGCTGCCGGCGGGTAAACATCGACTGGTCATGCGATTGCGTGACTCGCGACGGAAATCGGGTTTTGATTACGTTCGCAAAGTCGCCGTGGATCTCACCCCGGGGGAGCTTTTCGTGATTGACTTCAACCCCCAGGCGGGTGGTTTTCAGTTTCCGGCGGGCAAACCACTCGCCGCCGTCGGTCGCGGCTCGCTTCAACCCGTGGATCCCGTGGGTAAAAACGTGGCGGCGTATCACAACGCGGCCCGGGTTGCGCCTCGGCACGGTTCACGCGGTGCGCACGGTCACGGTTCGAGGTGGTCATGACATGGCGCTGATCGAGTGGAAGGAGTCATTCGCGCTGGGCCTTCCAAGCGTCGATCTCGAACATCGTGAACTCATCGCGCTGATTAACGAGTTGCACGCAAAGCTCTGCCGAGAGGATGACGACGTGGCGACGGTCGGCGACTTTCTCGGTGAGTTGTGCACCCGTATCGGCGCGCATTTCGCGCTCGAGGAGCGGGTAATGCGGGCCAGCGACTACCCGGATTTCACCGCGCACAAGGCCGATCATGAGCGCCTGCTCGATGAAATACGGGATCTGATGGACGACTACGAGGACGGGTTGCGACCTGATCTGGCCGCCTTGTCCGCCAGTCTGGACGCCTGGTTCACGGATCACTTCGCGACCCATGATGCCAAACTCCACGGCAAGGTGGGATAATCGTCGCGAATCAGGTTCGGAGGTTCAGGGTTCCGAGTTCACGGTTGGGGAAATCACAATGGCTACACGGATAGCGGCAACGGCCGCGCGGCAGGAGACGGACGTCACTCGTGCCATGCCCCGCAACTCAAGCGACGCCGAGCGCACCAACCGGCGCGCGGTCGCGATCTGGTTGCTTTGTTGTTGTGCGCTGGTGTTTTCGATGGTGGTGCTGGGGGGCACCACCCGACTCACGGGCTCCGGCCTGTCGATGGTGGACTGGGAACCGGTTTCGGGGGTATTGCCCCCGTTCAGCGATAAAGCCTGGCAGGCGGAATTCGAGCACTACCAAGCATCGCCGGAATTTCGGCGCGTCAACTTCTGGATGAAGGTCGGCGATTTCAAGCGTATCTACTGGCTGGAATTCTTCCACCGTCTGCTCGGCCGCTTGATCGGTGTGGTGTTCTTCGTGCCATTGCTGCTTTTTGTGTTCACCCGCCGGGTTTCCAGGGCGATGGTCCCGAAACTGGTCACGATCTTCGTCTTGGGTGGACTCCAGGGTTTGCTCGGCTGGTTTATGGTCAAGAGCGGCCTGGTCGACGAACCGCACGTCAGCCAGTATCGACTGGCCGCCCATCTCGGCGCCGCGGTGATCATCTATTGCTATATGTGGTGGGTGGCTCTGGGGCTGCTGTGGCCGTCCGGGCGAGGCGGGGCGGGTGCGGGTGGCGGGCGTAAATTGTATCGATTTGCGGGCGCGCTGGTGCTCGCGGTCTTCGTCACCATGCTGTCGGGCGGATTCGTGGCCGGGGTGCACGCCGGGTTGGTGTACAACACCTTTCCGCTGATGGCGGGAAAGTGGGTGCCGGATGGCCTCTACACCCTAACGCCCGCCTATTTGAACTGGTTCGAGAACGCCACGACGGCGCAGTTCAACCACCGGGTGCTCGCGATATCGGTGCTGATCGCGGTCGCCGTGCTGTGGTGGACCGCAGTCCGCATGAAGTCGGGAAGACCGGCGATGATCTGGGTGCATGCGGCGGCGGCGATGGCGCTCGCACAGGTGGCGCTCGGCGTCTCGACGCTGCTGTTGCGGGTGCCAATACCGCTCGCCGTCACCCACCAGGGAGGGGCGGTGGTACTCATCACGCTACTGCTCGGTGCCTGCTTCTTCCTCCGCCGAGAGGCCGTCACCAACCCCTGACATGGCGCTCTGGAGTCTCGGCTTTCGGCCCTTCTTTCTGCTGGCGGGGTCGTGGGCGGTCGCCGCCGTCGGCCTGTGGCTGGTCATGCTGGCGGGCGGCGGCTGGCCCGGAATGCCGAACGACGGGATCGCCTGGCATATCCATGAAATGGTGTTCGGATTCGCCGGGGCGGCGCTCGCCGGGTTTCTCCTGACCGCGATCGCGAACTTCACCGGGCGCCCGCCGGTGGGCGGGCTGTGGCTGGCGGTGCTCGCGGCAAGCTGGCTGTCGGGGCGTTTCGCGATGGCGTTTCAGGGCCTCCTGGCGCCGGCCGTCGTGGTGCTGAGCGACGGCCTGTTCCCGGTGCTGTTGGCGGTGACGGTGGCGCGCGAACTGCTAGCGGCACGCAGCAACATTCCGCTGGGCGCGATCGTCGTGATCTTCGCGGGCGCGGATCTTCTTTACCAACTCGGAGGCCTGAGTATCGGCGTCGAACCGGCGGTCACGCTCGCCGCCGCGCCGCACCTGTTTTTTATCCTGATCGCACTGATGGGCGGGCGGATCATTCCCGCTTTTACCGCCAACTGGCTGCGCGCGCGGGGGGCGGAGGCGCTGCCGGTGCGGCGCAAATGGCTCGAACGGCTGGTGGTGCCGCTGACCGTGGCGGTGGCGATCGGCGACAGTGGTTGGCCGGGATCGACGCTCGCGGGGTTGCTGGGATTGGCGGCGGCCATCGTTCACGGCTGGCGTTTGGCGGGTTGGCGCGGCTTGGCAAGCCGCGCGGAGCCGTTACTGCTGGTACTGCACATTGGCTACGGGTGGCTGGTGGTCGGTTATGCGCTGTTGGCGATCAGCGCGTTCGGCGGCGTGCCGGGTCACGGCGCCGCGATGCACGCGCTGACGGCGGGCGCCATGGGCACCATGATCCTGGCGATGATGTCGCGCGTTGCTCTCGGCCACACGGGTCGCGCTTTGCATGCCGGGCGTCCGATCGTCATTGCCTACGTCTTGGTTAATCTGGCCGCCATGATCCGTGTGATCAGCGCCTCCGCGGGCGGCGAGTATCATCGTCTGCTGACCGTGTCGGGCCTGCTGTGGCTCGCCGCCTACCTGATCTACTGCTGGGTGTACGTACCCATACTGCTCGGGCCGCGCGTCGAGCGAGCTCAGTGACTGGTGCCGCGCGAGCGGGTGATCTTGTTCCAGACGTTGTATTTGCCGGATGGCTTGACCATCGGGATGCGCTTGACCTCGGTGAGGGTCCGCGCGTCGTAGACCACGATCGCGCCGTCCATGTCCCAGATGCTGAGCAGCGCGTAGCGCCCGTCGCGGGTGAACTCGACGTGGGCGGCGGTCTTGCCGGGAGCCGGACGCAGGGTCTTGACGATTTTGAGTGTGGCCTTGTCGATGACCTGCTCGGCGTCGCGGTTGGGGCCGAAGAACACGTCCACCCAAGCATAGGGGGTGCGCTCATGGCTGCGCAGGAAGAATCCCGGACCGAGGGTCTTGATCCGGCGGATGGTCTTCCAGGTCGTCATGTCGATCACGCTCACCTGCGGCTTCTTGAGGTTGGGGGTGGCGAGTACCTGGCGGCCCTG
>Ga0114931_10000715_pt1 | contig 41262 bp, 34 predicted proteins | sample 2SBtaG_FD_89579 | JGI IMG/M metagenome (GOLD analysis project Ga0114931, IMG submission 89579) | Deep subsurface microbial communities from Kolumbo volcano to uncover new lineages of life (NeLLi) - 2SBTROV14_V59a metaG | ecosystem: Environmental > Aquatic > Marine > Volcanic | place: Kolumbo... | reverse complement strand
TGTCCGGTGGACAAACGCAGCTGACGAACGCCCGACACGGATGTCGGGCAGGAACCCAAGCGCCAGGGATGGCTCATCGCATCCAGCGCTGATGCTGCTCCCAATAATGGCTGGGGCGGCAGGATTCGAACCTACGAATGCTGGGATCAAAACCCAGTGCCTTACCGCTTGGCGACGCCCCAAAATTCTATATCAACTCGCTGCAGACCCGATTTTCTCCAGCAGCGGGGAGCGGTTGAGCCCCCGGGCCACGAATCCCGGCAGATCGTCCGGCAGTTGGTCCTGTACCGCCCGGGCCTGGGCCTCGTCGGCGAAGGCGGCGAAGACGCAGGCCCCGGTGCCGGTGAGCTGCGCCGCTGCATGGGGCTGCAACCAGTCCAGCGCCCTGGCCACCTGGGGGTGGCGGCGGCGCACCACGGGCAGGCAGTCGTTGCGTCGGTCACCCGCCAGAAAGTCGCGTATTCTGATCCGGGGTGAGTGACGTGTCAAATCACCGGCCGCGAAGATTTCCGCGGTGGAGACATGGCAGGCGGGGCTCAGCACCAGGTACCAGGGAGACGCCAGATCGAGTTCGCTGAATGTCTCGCCTATACCCTCGGCCCAGGCCGCCCGGCCATGGATGAAGATCGGTACGTCGGCACCCAGCTGCAGCCCCAGCCCGGTAAGTTCCTGGTGGCTCAGGCCGGTGCCCCAGAGCCGGTTGAGGGCGACCAGGGTGGTGGCGGCATCGGAGCTGCCGCCACCCAGTCCCCCGCCCATGGGCAGGCGCTTGTCGATGCGGATCCGCACCCCCTCGCGGCAGCCACTGGTGCGCTGCAGCAGGCGGGCGGCCCTCAGGCACAGCTCCTGTTCCGGGTCTACCCCCGGGAGCGGATCGAGGTGGCTGATGCCGGGGCCGGGCCCGCTCTCGAAGCCCAGGCGGTCGTGCAGGTCGAGGAACTGAAATACCGTCTGCAGTTCGTGGTAGCCGTCGGCGCGCCGGCCCACCACCCGCAGCATCAGGTTCAGCTTGGCCGGCGCCGGCCAGGTTTTCAGTGGTCGACCCCCAGGCGTCGCATCACCGGGTTGATGAAGCGGTTCCCCGGATCACGCTGGTTGGCCTTGCGCCATACCGCCAGGGCCTCACGTTTCTTGCCCAGTTTCCAGAGTACCTCTCCCAGGTGGGAGGCGATCTCGGCATCCGGGTTCTGTTTGACGGCCCGTTGCAGATACTCGCGCGCCTTTTGCAGGTGGCCCAGTCGATATTCCAGCCAGCCCATGCTGTCGAGGATGGCGGCATTGTCCGGCTTGAGCGCCAGGGCCCGCTCGATATAGCTCTTCGCCTCCTGCAGCCGGTCGGTTTGGTCCGCCAGGGTGTAGCCGAGGGCGTTGAGGGCGTCGGCGTGGTTGGGTTGTTTGGCCAGGATCTTCTTGAGGTCCTGTTCCAGGATGTCGATGCGGTGCATGTCGGCGGCGTTGAGGGCGCGGGCATAGAGCAGGTCCGGATTGTCCGGAAACAACTCCAGGGCCCGGGTGAAGACCGCGTTGGCGTCTGCGTAGCGCTTGGCGTTGCGCAGCAGTTCGGCCTCGATGAGGAACAGCCTGAGCCCCTGCTGCGGGGCGTTGATGCGCAGCCGTTGCAGCAGTTCGCGGGCCTCCTTCATCCGCCCCTGTTTGGCCAGGATGCGCGCCATGCGGATGCGAGCATCGGTGCGATTGCTGCCATTGACCCGCCGGTAGTGGTCTAGGGCGGCGGCTTGATCCTTGCGCTGTTCGGCAATGAACCCCAGGTGGTAGTGGGCCTCGTCCGTCTTCTCCCCCAGCTCGAGCAGGTGCTGGAATTGGCCCTGGGCCGAATCGTAGCGCTTCAGCTCGGTGGCGATCACCCCCAGTGCATAGATGATGTCGGGATTGTCCGATTGTGCCTGGTGGAGGATCTGGAACTGGGCGAGCGCCGCCTCCAGTTGTTGGGTCTCCACCAGCATGCGGGCATAGGTGAGGCGTAGCTCGAAGTCCTTGGGACGGCTGGCGACCGCCTGGCTGAGTACCTTCAGTCCGGCGGCCTTGTCGCCCTGCAACAGCAGGGTGCGGCTCAACAGCAGCAGCCCCTTGGGCCAGCCGGGTTTGAGCTTCAAGGCCCGGCGCATGGCCTGCTCGGCCTGGGCGTACTGCTTGGCGTTGTTGGCGGTGAGGGCCAGGGCGTAGAAGGCCTCCGGGTCGTCTCGGTGGGGCGCCACCACCCGTTGCATGACCGCCAGGGCCTGCTGAGGGGGGCCGATCTTCTCGGCGATGGCGGCGGCATGGATATAGCCCGGCTGGCCGTTGGCATTGGCGATGCGCGTGACCGCCTGCAGGTGTCGCACGGCCTGCTCCAGCTCCTTCTGGCGAAGATAGAGGAGGGCGGCGATCTGTTCCGCCTTGAGGGAATCCGGGGCCAGCTCGATCCAGAACTGGGTCGCCCGCAGGGCCTGATCGACCAGGTTGGCCTGCAGGGCCAGCTGGGTGGCCCGTTCCGCCGCGCCGGGGTCACGGGATTCCAGGGCGGCACGCATGGCGTGCTCGAAGGCCTCCCGGGGGGCCCCGCGCTGGGCGGCGATCTCCCCGGCCAGGGTCTGGTAGACCAGCTCGCTGGTGAGCCCCCCCTGCCGGCCAGGCTTGGCCGTGGCATTGTTGGTGGGCTTGGCCACCTGGGCTTGTTCCCGGGTTGGAGCCGGTGGGGTGGGTTGGCTGGTTTGGGGCGCCGGTTTGGGCGCCAGGGCGCATCCGCCGAGCAGCAGCAGGCTGGCACAGCCAAGGAGTGTCGATTGCTTCATCTCTATCAGGCCATCATCCTCTGGGGTCGAGGTAGTAAAGAGGGAAATGCCCTCGGCTGCAAGTCTTGGTCCAGGCGAGTCGGGGCGGGCGGGGCGTCGAGGTCGCGTTTTACGTGCCGATGTTCTATATTATGCGATTCCCGTTTTGATTGAGTAGGTGATAGGCATGGCGCGCGTAACCGTTGAAGACTGTCTCGAGTATGTGGATAACCGATTTGACCTGGTGCTGCTGGCCACCAAGCGCGCACGCCAGCTGGTGAATGGGGTCGAGCCCCTGCTGCCCTGGGAAAACGACAAGCCAACGGTGATGGCGCTGCGTGAGATCGCTGCCGGCCTGATCACTCCCCAGGACGTGGAGGAGAAGCCGGAAGAGACGATCATGGTGGATGAAGCGGCGGTCGAACTGGAGATGACGGCCAGCCCGCAACCGCCCAGCGAGTAGCATCCCCGGCCGCTTGGTATGGCTCCTGCCCATTTTGATCTTGCAATGGGGGGGAGAAACGGCACAGAATCAGGGCAGGTCAGGCTCTCGGCCCGGAGGCATCTCTTGCATCCTCGGACGGAGCGGACCAGGTCTGTGACGGAGTGCCGAATGGGCAAACCCCTCATCTCATCGGGCATCAAGCCCAATCCCGCTCAGGGGACGCCACGTTTCCTGATCAGTGATCTCTGTGTCTACCTGGAGAGCTACCTGAGCAAGGAGCAGATCCGCGAGGTCTACCGCGCCTATCTGTTCGGGGCCGAGGCCCACTCGGGCCAGAAACGCAAGACCGGCGAGCCCTACATCTACCATCCGGTGGCGGTGGCGCGCATCCTGGCCAACATGCGGATGGACTACAAGTGTCTGATCGCGGCCATCCTGCACGACGTGATCGAGGATACCCCCACCGCCAAGGAGCAGCTGGTGGAGCTGTTCGACGAGGAGATTGCCGAGCTGGTGGACGGCGTCAGCAAGCTCTCGCGCATCGACTTCGACTCCAAGGCCGAGGCCCAGGCGGCGAGCCTGCGCAAGATGCTGCTGGCGATGACCAAGGATATTCGGGTTATCCTCATCAAGCTGGCCGACCGGCTGCACAATATGCGCACCCTGGGCGTGATGAAGCCCAAGAAGGCCCGCCGCATCGCCCGCGAGACCCTCGATATCTATGCCCCCATCGCCAACCGGCTGGGCATCAACTCGATCCGCCTGGAGCTGGAGGAGCTGGGTTTTGCCGCCCACTGGCCGATGCGCTATCGCGCCATCAGCGAGGCGGTCAAGAAGGCCCGGGGCCACCACCGCGAGCTGGTGGAGACGGTGGAGACCGCGATCCGTGAACGCCTCGACCAGGAACAGCTCAGCGGCGAGGTGAGCGGGAGGCAGAAGCACCTCTACAGCATCTATCGCAAGATGGTGCAGAAGAGGCTCTCATTCAGCGAAGTGGTGGATGTCTTCGCCTTTCGCATCGTGGTGGACAACGTGGACACCTGCTACCGGGTCCTGGGGGTGGTACACAACCTCTACAAGCCCATGCCGGGGCGTTTCAAGGACTATATCGCCATCCCCAAGGCGAACGGCTACCAGTCCCTGCACACCGTGCTGTTCGGGCCCCAGGGCATCCCCATCGAGATCCAGATCCGCACCGAGGAGATGGACAGGCTGGCGGAGTCGGGGATCGCCGCCCACTGGATGTACAAGACCCAGGAGTCGGACGGCCAGTGGGAGAAGACCCGCGCCTCCGACTGGCTGCGCAACTTGCTGGAGCTGCAGCGGGGGGTCGGCGACTCCATGGAGTTCCTCGAACACGTCAAGGTGGATCTGTTTCCCGACGAGGTCTATGTGTTTACACCCCGGGGTCAGATCATGGTGCTGCCCAAAGGGGCCACGGTGGTGGACTTCGCCTATGCGGTGCACACTGACGTGGGCAACACCTGTGTGGCCGCTCGGGTGGACCGTCGCCTGGTCCCCTTGCGCACCCGTCTCTTCAACGGCCAGACGGTGGAGATCATCAACTCCGAATCGGCCAGCCCCAGCCCCGCCTGGTTGAACTTCGTGGTCACCAGCAAGGCGCGCCTGAATATCCGCAGTTTCCTCAAAAACCTGCGCCGCCAGGAGGCGGTCAGTCTCGGACGGCGGCTGCTGGAGCGGGAAATGGGCCTGCTGTCCCAGAGCCTCGACAAGCTCAGCGAGGAGCAGATCGGGCGGGTGCTGGAGATGTATCGCCTGCAGACCCTGGACGATCTGCTGGCCGAGATCGCCCTCGGCAACCGCATGCCGCTGCTGATCGCCCGGCGCCTGCTGGGTGAGGAATTGGCGCCGGCAGAGAACCCCTCCAGTCAGCCGGATCAGCCATCCGGCGTGCTCTATATCCGGGGTACCGAAGGGATGGTGGTCAACTTCGCCCGTTGCTGCCGTCCGATCCCGGGGGATGCGATCCTCGGGGTCTTCAATCCGGGCAAGGGTATCGTGATCCACCGCCAGGGGTGCAGCAACCTGGGAGACTACGCAAAACATGGCCACAACTGGATCGAGGCCGAGTGGGAGCCCCAGGTGGAGGGTGAATTCCCCACCGAGATCCGGGTCGAGGCGGGTAACCGGCGTGGCCTGCTGGCCACCGTCGCCACCACCATCTCGGAAATGGGTTCGAATATCGAACAGGTGGGCTCTCAGGAACGGGACGGCCTCTCCACCACCCTGGTATTCGTCATCACCGTGAAGAACCGGCAACACCTGGCCCGCATCATGCGCCACCTGCGGGGCATCCCCTCGGTGATGCGCATCAGCCGCCAGCAGTCCAAGACATCGAAGAGTTGAAACAGGAGACCCCCATGCCCCGTGAGATCATCCATACCGATCAGGCACCCCAGGCCATAGGCACCTACTCCCAGGCCGTCAAGTGCGGTCACACCGTCTATCTCTCCGGGCAGATCCCCCTGGCGCCGGAGAGCATGGAGCTGGTGGCAGGGGGGATGGAGGCACAGATACGGCGGGTATTCGACAACCTCCAGGCGGTCAGCCGGGCCGCCGGCGGCAGCCTGGCTGAGGTGGCGAAGCTCAACATATTTCTCACCGACCTGGGGGATTTTCCGCTGGTCAACCAGGTCATGGCGGAGTACTTCAGCGAACCCTATCCCGCCCGTGCCGCCATCGGCGTGGCGGCCCTGCCGAAGGGGGCGGGGGTGGAGATGGATGCCATCCTGGAGCTGAACTAAAGAAATCGCCCCAGTTTCCGCTAAATGCACTACCGGTAACAGCTTACTTAGTGGTGGGATTGCAGACGATGGACAAGCAGATGGAGAAACTCATCGAGGTCAATATCAGTGGCCGGGTGTTCGCCATCTGTCAGTCCCGGGGGCTTAGCGATCCCACCCTCATGGGCCACTATGGCGGGATCCTGCGCCAGGCGGTGATGGCCAATCTGCCGGAGCAGGCGAACCCCGAGGAGTTCAACCGGGTGCTCGAACAACAGGCGGCCTGGCTGGAGGTGGAGATCGATCAGCGGCCGCTCCCGGCACCCTCTCCGGGGAGTAAAACACCGGCCCAAGCGGATACCCAGGCGGATTCCCAGAAGCGCGAGAAACCGATCTATATCCCCAAGGCCATGTCCATGCCCGAACGCCTGGCGGCCCAGCGGGAGGGGATGGAGAAGCTGCTGGAGAATGATTGCGTGACCCTCAAGCTGATCACCCCGGCCCAGGCCAAACAGTTCAAGCGGCGTCTGCTCGGGAAGGAGCCGCAGAAGGCCGAACAGGAGCTGGTGGCCGAGCTGCGTGGTATCCTCCATGAGCAGGTGCGCAAGTTCATCCGCAAGCACAAGGGCGGACCCTGGGCCAGCGCCACGCTGCAGCACGAACTGCGCATGGACATCGTCGCCACCCGCAGCCTGCGCTCCCTGGTCACCCTGGCCCGCGAGCTGCTGCTGGAGCGGGACGAGTGGATAAAACAGAACAGGATCAGCCTCACCGGGCGCCTGTTCGGCGGCAGGATCCGGTTCAGTAAATAACCCGCTCGCCGCGCCATGTGCATCAGCGTCTGACGCTTGCGGGGACCGGGTCTTTCAACGGCCTCCCCAAGTCGTGAGATAATCCCCCCCATCAACAGCTCCCCGCGAGGTACGCCATGGGCAAGAAATACGACGCCATCAACGAGCGGCTGGTGGATTTCATCATTCAGCAGCACATCTTCTTCGTCGCCACCGCCGCCGCCGATGGGCGGGTCAACCTCTCCCCCAAGGGCATGGACAGCCTGCGCATCACCAGTCCCAACCAGGTAGTGTGGCTCAACCTCACCGGCAGCGGCAACGAGACCGCCGCCCACCTGCTGGCAAACGACCGCATGACCCTGATGTTCTGCGCCTTTGAGGGGGAACCGAAGATCCTGCGCCTGTATGGTCACGCCAGGGCCTACACCGAGGATGATCCTGAATGGGACGCGCATATCGGGCGCTTTCCCAGTCTCCCCGGGGCGCGCCAGATCATCCTCATGAATGTGGACCTGGTACAGACCTCCTGCGGCTTCGGGGTCCCCCTGTTCGACTACCGGGGGGACCGGGAGAACCTCAGGGAGTGGGCCGGCAAGAAGGGCGAGGCGGGTCTGCGGGCCTACTGGAAGGAGCGCAACAGCCGAAGCCTGGACGGCAAGCCCACCGGTTTCTGAGGACCCTATTCGCCGTATAGGGTGAGGGTAACCCGGCGGCGGTGGGGGTGGGTGCGGTGCTCCCACAGATAGATTCCCTGCCAGGTACCGAGGCCGGGGCGCCCGTCGGTGATGGGCAGGCTCATGTCCATCTGAGTGAGGATCGAGCGTACATGGGCCGGCATGTCGTCTGCCCCCTCCTGGGTGTGCTCGAACAGGCGATCCCCGTCCGGCACCAGGCGGCGCATGAAACGCTCCAGGTCGGCGCGTACCGTCGGGTCGGCATTCTCGCACAGGATCAGCGAGGCACTGGTATGGAGGATGAAGAGCTGGAAGATACCGGTGCCTATGCCCGCCTGTTGAATCGTCTGGGCCACCTGGCGGGTGATATCGTAGGTATTGCGGCCGCGGGTCTCGACGACCAGGTCTTGCTGGACCACCATGGTTGCTTCTCCCCCCTGTTCTGGCATGCTTGCAAAGATGAGAGTCTACTTGGAACCCGCCCCCATTGAAAAAGGACAGTGCCCACCAGACCCTGGATGAGTGGCCGCTCACCAGCCTCAAGCGGGTGGGGCCAAAGGTCGCCGAACGGCTCGCCCGTCTCGGCCTGCACAGCGTCCAGGACCTGCTCTTCCATTTGCCCTTGCGCTACCAGGACCGCACCCGCATCCACCCGATCGGGAGCCTGCGTCACGGCGATCAGGCGGTCATCGAGGGCGAGGTGGAGCTGGCGGAGGTGCGTTTCGGACGCCGCCGCTCCCTGCTGGTGAGCCTCGCCGATCCCAGCGGCCGCCTGCTGCTGCGCTTCTTCTACTTCAGCTCGGCCCAGCAGCGCGCCCTGGGGCGCGGGGTGCGGCTGCGCTGTTTCGGTGAGGTGCGCAGCGGCCCCACCAGCCTGGAGATGGTGCACCCAGAGTATCAGCGGGTCGAAGCGAACACCCCGTTGGCGGTGGACGATCACCTGACCCCCGTCTACCCGACCACCGAGGGGGTCCACCAGCTGACCCTGCGGGGCCTCACCGGGCAGGCCCTGGAGCTGTTGCGGGAACAGCCGGAGGCCCTTCGGGAGTGGCTGCCGGAGGCCCTGCTCGGCCGCTTTCAGCTGCCCGACCTGGGGGCGGCCCTGCGCTATCTTCACCGTCCACCCCCCGAGGCGCCCCAGCAGCAGCTGCTGGAGTGCGTGCATCCGGCCCAGCAGCGTCTCACCTTCGAGGAGCTGCTGGCCCACCAGATCAGCCTGCTCCAGCTGCGCGAGCAGCACCGCCGGACCCCGGCGCCCGCCCTGACGGGGGATGGGGTCCTGCGCCAGCGCCTCCTCGAGGGGCTGCCGTTCCAGCTCACCGGGGCCCAGCAACGGGTCGGCCGGGAGATCGCCGAGGACCTGACCCAGCCCATTCCCATGCAGCGGCTGGTGCAGGGGGACGTGGGCTCGGGCAAGACCATCGTCAGCGCCCTGGCGGCCCTGCAGGCGGTAGAGAGCGGTCACCAGGTGGCCCTGATGGCCCCCACCGAACTGCTGGCGGAACAGCACCTGCGCAACTTCAGCCAGTGGCTGGAGCCCCTGGGGGTGGCGATGGTCTGGCTCACCAGCCGTCTCAAGGGACGCGCCAGGGAGGCGGCCCTGGAGCTCATCGCCAGTGGCCGGGCCCAGGTGGTGGTGGGCACCCACGCCCTGTTCCAGGCGGAGGTGCGGTTCGCCAGCCTGGGGCTGGTGATCATCGACGAGCAGCATCGCTTCGGTGTGCACCAGCGCCTGGCCCTGCGCGAGAAGGGCCGCCAGGGCGGCCTGCTGCCCCACCAGCTGATCATGACCGCCACCCCGATCCCCCGCACCCTGGCGATGACCGCCTACGCCGACCTCGACCTCTCGGTGATCGACCAGCTGCCACCGGGCCGCAAGCCCATCGGTACCCTGGCGATCCCCGACAGCCGTCGCCCGGAGGTGGTGGAGCGGGTGCGCGCGGCCTGTGCGGCGGGCCGCCAGGCCTACTGGGTCTGCACCCTCATCGAGGAGTCGGAGGCGTTGCAATGCCAGGCCGCCGAAGAGGCCGCGCGCCAGCTCACCGAGGCCCTGCCGGAGCTGCGGGTGGGGCTGGTGCACAGCCGCGTCAAGGCGGACGAAAAGGAGCGCCTGATGGCCGCCTTCAAGGCGGGGGAGCAGGACCTGCTGGTGGCCACCACGGTGATCGAGGTGGGGGTGGACGTACCCAACGCCAGCCTCATGATCATCGAGAACCCGGAGCGCCTGGGGCTGGCCCAGCTGCACCAGCTACGTGGCCGGGTAGGGCGGGGTAGCACCGCCAGCCACTGCGTGCTCATGTACCACGCCCCCCTGTCGCGGAAGGCGCGGGCCCGCCTGGCGGTCCTGCGCGAGACCAACGACGGCTTTCGGATCGCCCGCAAGGACCTGGAGATGCGTGGCCCCGGCGAGGTCCTGGGGACCCGCCAGACCGGCGACCTGCAACTGCGCATCGCCGACCTGAGCCGTGACCAGGGGCTGCTCGAGGACGTGCGCGCGGCGGCCCGGTTGATGCTGGAGCGCTACCCGGCCAATAGTGAGGCGCTGGTGCGCCGCTGGTTGGGCCGGCGCGCCGATTACGGGCGGGTGTAGGTCGGGTAGGCACGGCGCACTCGGCAGGACCGCCGGGGGTACGGACCCTCCCGGACGCCGCTCGGTGCGCTGTCGTCGATCGGGCCTGCATCGCCCATTCGGCTATGAGATAATCGCAGTTTTATCCAGGTAGTTCGACCTTGCCGCGAGCAATTGCAAGACACCCTCTCATGGAACCCCAATGGGGCGACTGGCGCCAACTGCGCCTGGCAACGGTGCCCGCCGGGGTGCAGGCCTGGCTGAGCGACCAGGGTTCCCTGACCCGCCGGGTGGTGCAGGCCTGCGGGGCGGGCGGGTTTCGCGTGCGTCTGCTGCGCCAGGGTTGGGCCAGGCCGCGCTACAGCGAGGGCCGGGTGCTGCGCTTGCGACGCGGCGGGGTGGCCCTGCTGCGCGAGGTGGAGCTGCTGTGCGACGGGCGTCCCTGGGTGTTCGCCCGCACCCTGATCCCCGCCGCCAGCCTGCAGGGTTCCGCCCGCCGGCTCACCCAGCTGGGGGAGCGGCCCCTGGGGGCGGTGCTCTTCTCCGATCCGGCGATCCGCCGGGGCCTCACCCAGGTGGCGCGGCTGCTGCCCCGCCACCCCCTCTTCCAGGCGGCCTGCGCCCATCTGCAGGCCCCGCCGGCTGAGCTGTGGGGACGGCGCACCCTCTTCTACGTGGATGGGCAGCCGCTGCTGGTGAACGAGATCTTCCTGCCTGACATACCACGGGGGCCGGCGCCGTGAACGCCCCGCAGGTCAAGCTCGGGGCCCTGCCGGAGCGGCCCGGCTGGCGCGAGCGGCTGCGCCGCTACGCCCTGCTGGTGCGCCTCAACCGCCCGATCGGCATCCTGCTGCTGCTCTGGCCGACCCTCTGGGCCCTGTGGCTGGCGGGTGAGGGCCAGCCACCCTGGCGCATCGTGCTGGTGTTCATGCTGGGGGTGGCGCTGATGCGTTCCGCGGGCTGCGCCATCAACGACTATGCCGACCGCCACATCGACGGCAGCGTGGCACGCACCAACCTGCGCCCCCTGGCCACCGGCCTGGTGAGTCCCGGCGAGGCCCTGGGGGTCTTTGCCGTGCTCTCCCTGCTGGCCTTCTGCCTGCTGTTCTTTCTCAATTGGCAGACCATGGCCCTGTCGGTGGTCGCCCTCTCGCTGGCGGCGGTCTATCCCTTCATGAAACGCTATACCCACCTGCCACAGGTGGTGCTGGGGGCCGCCTTCGGCTGGGCCGTGCCCATGGCCTTCATGGCGGTCACCCGCGGTCTGCCGCCCCTGACCTGGGTGTTGTTCGCCGCCACCCTGCTGTGGGCCCTGGTCTACGACACCCAGTACGCCATGGTCGACCGGGAGGACGACCTGCGCATCGGGGTCAAGTCCACCGCCATCCTGTTCGGCCGCTACGACCTGCCGATCATCGGCCTGCTGCAGCTGCTGATCCTGGGGCTCTTGTGGCTGACGGGGGAGATGAGCGGGCGCGGCTGGCCCTACCGGCTCGGCCTGCTGGGCGGGGCCGGGCTGTTCGTCTACCAGCAGTACCTCTGCCGCGCGCGCCTCCCCAAGGCCTGCTTCCAGGCCTTTCTCAACAACAACCTCTTCGGCATGCTGGTGTTTCTGGGACTGGCGGCCGACTATCTCATCACCGGGTAGATAGCAGCAGATGACACAGCAAAAGAAGGTTTCAGATATGCTGGTCGAGCTGGGTGATGGCCTGCTCCAGACGGCCGACAGCCAGGAGGAGATGCAGATCTACCTGGACCTGGTGCGGATCGCCTGGAACATGGCCCTCGAACCGCCGGCCAGGAGCAAGACCGAGCTCAAGCGTTTCATCAAGAAACAGCGGCGCTATGCCCCCAGCGTCAAGGGACTGAAGGCCCTGGAGGGGGAGAGGCGGCGCATGGTCGAACGCAAGCGCCATCTCTTTCCCGATATCGACAAGGAGGCGTTGTTCGCCCAGGCGATCCATGTGGACGGAGGCGATTACACCATCAGGGCCTACTTCGATCCTGGCGAACAGGCGTGACGGCACCCACCCATGCCGTCCAGCATCGATCTCACCCTCCTCATCCCCGGCCTGCTGGACCCCCCGCAGGGGCTCGATCCCGGACGGTTCGAGGCCCCCTGGCTGGCGCGGGCGCTCGCCCGGGCGGATCGCTCGCTGGCGCCAGGCAACGACCCCTTCAGCAGCCTGTTCGCCCTGTTCGGCTACCCCCGGCCGGCGGCGGGGGAGCTGCCCGAGGGGGCGGTCGCGGCCCTAGGTGAGGGACTCACCTGTGGGGCGGACTACTGGCTGCGCGCCGACCCGGTTCACCTCTATCCCGACCGGGACCGGCTGCTGCTGTTTCCCGCCGGTCAGCTGGAGATCACGCGAGATGAGGCGGACGGCCTGGTGGCCCAGTTCAACGACCACTTTGCCGGAGACGGGCTGCGTCTGCATGCCCCCCGGCCGGGGCGCTGGTATCTGCGTGTCGCAGGCCGCCCATGCCTGACCACACAGCCCCTGCACCGGGTGGCGGGGCGGCACATCGAGTCGTTCATGCCCCAGGGTGAGGACGCCCGTCCCTGGCGTCAGCGGCTCAACGAGATGCAGATGCTGCTGTTTCAGGCGCCCGCCAACCAACAGCGCGAGGCCGCTGGCCGTCCCACCGTCAACGGCATCTGGTTGTCCGGCGGCGGCCCCCTGCCGGCCCCCGCAGACGGCCCGTTCGCGCGGATATTCGGGGATGATCCGGCCCTGCGGGGGCTGGCGCGCCTGCAGGGCCTGCGGACCGAGGCCCTGCCGCTGCAACCGGCGGGGCTGCCGGGTGGCCGGGCCATTGGTATCCTGGACCGGCTCTGGGAGCCGGTGGTCGATGGCGACACCGAGGCCTGGATCACCCGCCTGGCGGAGTTGGAGGGCTGGCTGCAGGCCCTGTTCGAGGCCATGGGCCCGACGGACCGGCTGAGCATCTACCCCGGCAACGGCCACTCCTTCACCCTCACCCGCGCGGCCATGCGCCGCTTCTGGCGGCGGGACATCGATCTTCTGCTCTCAACCCGCCACCCTTCTTAAGGTAGGAGAACTCGCAGATAGTGGGTTTGCCTGGACCGCTGTCTTGACAATATCCCAATCGCCAACTATACACGCAGTGAGGGTAGGGTGTTGGTGAATTGTCTATGAAAGGACCCCGTAGTGGGGTTTTTCAATCCCTAATGCAGGGAATAAAATTCCTTGCGCGGCCTCCTTTCAGTGACTTACCGACAGTGGCGTCTTGCGCCGATCAGATGCCGATCGGTGCAGGTGGAAGAGGGGGGTAATGGTCTGATGTTGGTCATCACTCATTGGCTCGAAAGTCATCGAGATGACTGAAATACAATACCCCTGCCTACTCCTGGCCAGTCATTCGCAGGGTCCCTCGATTGACACCACCGGAGCAGTCCTCGGGTTTCGTTGGGCTAGTCCGCTGGGGAAATTCACTCATCAAAAGCCGGTTACCGCAGCCACTCACCAGATGGCGTCGTCCACGGTGCCGATCATCCACTCCAACCACATGTGAGGCGCCCATCCCATGTCGATCCAATTGAAATATCCTGGTGTCTATATCGAAGAGGTTCCCAGCGGCGTGCGCACCATTGCGGGTGTTTCCACTTCCATCGCCGCCTTTGTCGGCTACACCCGCAAGGGCGTACCGGACAAGGCGGTGCATATCACCAGCTTTGCCGACTTCGAGCGCAGTCATGGAGGGCTGGATCGAGAGAGCCCGGTCTCCTACGCGGTGCAGCAGTTCTTTCTCAATGGCGGGACCGAGGCCTATGTGGTGCGCGTCGCCACGGGCGCCGCACGAGCGAGCTGGGAACTCACGGACACCAATACACCCACGCCGGTGACCGTCCTGAACACCGAGGCGGCCAGTCCCGGCACTTGGGGGAATGGCCTGGAACTAACCGTGCAGCATACCGAGGCACGCAACCCCGACAGCGAGATCAATCTGCTGGTGAAGCAATTTACCGGGCAAGGCAGTGAAAGGCGGTTGGTCGCTCAGGAGGTCCATCGCAATCTCAACCTCAATTCACACTCGGCCAACTATGCGGTGGCGGTGGTCAATGATGCCTCGCAGCTGATCCGGGTAGAGCGCCCGGCGGGATTGACCTTCGACCAGGCGGGTTTCGCGGTCAGCCAGTCGATCACCTTTCCACTGACGGTAACCGACAACATCATGGCCGGCACCGTCGACGCTACGACAGGGTTCCGGATTGAGCTGGATGCAACGCCTGACAACATGGCCGACTTGGTCAGCGCGATAAACAGCAAACTCAGCGCCGCCGCGTTTGATACGAAGTTGCAGGCCATCGAGTCGGCAGAGGATGGCAGTACCGGCACCGGCAGCCTCAAACTGGTGTCGCAGGCGCCCGGCGAGTCCTCTGCAGTCACCATCGCGGCTGGCGCCTTCGGTGGACTCACCCGGACGATCGGGCTCGGCCTGGCCAATGGCGGCCGGGAGTTCACTGGTGATGCTCAGCACCGACCGGCCGTGATAACCGCTCAGCTGCCCACCGCCAAGGGTGCCGACGGTAGCAAGGGAGGCGCCACGGAACTGCAGGGTAGCCCGGGCGACAAGAGCGGCATCTATGCCCTGCGCGACGTCGATCTGTTCAATCTGCTCTCCATTCCTGAGACCCGCGACCTGCCCGACAGCGAGGCCAACGCCGTGATCGCGGCGGCCGTGCACCTGTGCGAGGATGAGCGCGCCTTCTATATCGTCGACGCCCCCAGCGGCAAGAAATTGACCGACATCGCCATCTGGGCCAACGGCGCCTCGCATTCACGCAATGCCGCCACCTACTTCCCGGCCATATCGATCTCCGATCCGCTGGATGGCTTCCGGCTGCGTCCCATGGCGCCCTCCGGTACTCTGGCCGGGGTCTATGCCCGCACCGACGCCACCCGCGGCGTCTGGAAGGCGCCTGCTGGCACCGACGCCACGCTCAACGGCGTTGCGGGCATCAGCATACCGATCAACGACATCGAAAACGGCAACATCAACATCCAGGGCGTCAACGCTCTGCGCAGCTTCCCCACCTACGGGCGCGTGGCCTGGGGGGCACGTACCATGAAAGGGGCCGACGCCCAGTCCGACGAATACAAGTACATTCCGGTGCGACGCCTGGCGCTGTTCCTCGAGGAGAGCCTGTATCGCGGTACCCAATGGGTGGTGTTTGAGCCCAATGACGAGCCGTTGTGGGCGCAGATCCGTCTCAATGTCGGCGCCTTCATGCAGAACCTGTTCCGCCAGGGGGCCTTCCAGGGCAGCAGCCCGCGCCAGGCCTATCTGGTCAAGTGCGACCGCGAGACCACCACCCAGAACGACATCGATCTTGGCATCGTCAATATCCTGGTGGGTTTCGCGCCGCTCAAGCCCGCCGAGTTCGTTGTCATCAAGATCCAGCAGATGGCCGGACAGCTCGAGGTGTAAGGAGATATCGTCATGGCACAGTTCAGCGTTAATGCACAGCGGTTCGATCCGTACAAGAACTTCAAGTTTCGCGTCAAGTGGGATGGCCGCTACGTGGCCGGGGTGAGCAAGGTGGGCGCCCTCAAACGCAGCACCGAGCTGGTGGAGCACCGGGAGGGTGGGGACCCGTCGACCTCACGCAAGTCTCCCGGGCGCACCAAGTTCGAGGCGATCACGCTGGAACGGGGGGTCACGCACGACACCGAGTTCGAGAAATGGGCCAACAAGGTATGGAATTTCGGTTCCGGCCTGGGCGCTGAGGCATCGCTCAAGGATTTCCGCAAGGACATCATCATCGAGATCTACAACGAGGCCGGACAGTTGGCGCTGGCCTACAAGGTCTATCGTTGTTGGGTCTCCGAATACCAGGCGTCCGCTGACCTGGACGCCAATGCCAACGCAGTGCTGATCCAGACCATCAAGCTCGAGAACGAGGGCTGGGAACGTGACTACGAGGTGGCCGAGCCCAGCGAGCCAAGCTTTAGCGAACCCGCCGCGTGACCAGCATGGTCCTGACGGCCGACCGGCTGCTCTCGGTCTGGGCCAAGGGCTGCGAACGCCACCCTATCGACCGCGGCCTGCTACTCTACGCCCTGGCGGTGCCGGATACACCGGCCAGCGAGCTGGCCGATCGTCCGCTGGGAGAACGCAACAGCGCCCTACTGCGCCTGCACCAGGCGCTGTTCGGGGAGGAATTGACGGGCTGGTGTGATTGCCCGCACTGCGGGGAGCGTCTCGAATTCGCCTTGAGCTGCAGCGATCTGCTGGCCCCGGCGGCCAGCACCGAGCCCATGGCCGAGGTGGCCGGCAGGCCCTGTCGCCCGCCCACCAGCCGCGACCTGGCGGAGATCAGCCAGCTGGACGATCCCGAGCAGGCCATGTGGCGACTGCTACAACGCTGTTGTGGTGACCCGGGCGATCCGGCGCCGCCCGCCCTGCTGGTCGCCTTCGAGGCCGCCCTGGAACGGGCCGACCCCTGCGCGGACTACAACCTGCAACTGGAGTGCGCGGCCTGCGGCCAGGCCGCTACGGTCCCCTTCGACGTCGCCCACTTCCTGTGGGAAGAGCTGACGGCGCAGGCGCGGCGCCTGTTGGACGAGGTGCATCTGCTGGCCCGGGCCTACGGTTGGAGCGAGTCCGGGATCCTCGCGCTGCCGCCCGTGTGCCGTCGGGCCTATCTGACCCGGGTGCTGGCATGAGTGGGTTGCTGCGACACCTGGCTCAGCAGGCGCTGGCCCCCAATGCCGCGCTGGTCCATCCCCTGGCGCAACTGCCCTATGCCACACCCATGGACGTCAGCATCGCGGCCGTCCCACCGATGCAGCGCAGACCCCCCGTTCTGGCAAAACCGGCGGCCAGTGGCCAAGCCGGTGGCTTGGTCAGCACGAGTGCGCCGCCACCCGGCACTGCATCGGTAACAGAGGCGCCGGTCCCTGCGGGTCCACCTCTGACGCCAGCCTCCCGTGAAATGCCGGAACCGCCGGCAGTACCAGAGCTGCCACCGTCCCCCGCGGCCGAAAAATCGGCAGCCGTGACCATCTCCCAGGACCTGCCCACCACCCCGCAGCTGGTTCCAGCAACACCTCCACCACAGAGCGAATCTGCACTAGCCGCCCCCAGGGCCCTTCTGCCGACGACGGTCCTTCCGCCTGCCGGGCCGGTCCCACCAGAGGTGGAGGCCCTGCTGGCCACGCCTGCGTCATTGGCTATTCCCGATGCGACAATATCCAGCCCCCAGCCGGCCAATCCCATGCCGCGCCAGTCCGGGCCCCTGACCAAGGTTGCATCGCAAAGCCGTGCGGTTCCATCTTTTCCACCCCCTCTGCTGGCCTCGGCAGCCACCGCGACGCCGCGTTTCGACCCTGCCACCCTTGCGTCAACGGGGCACGCGACGGCGCCGGGCGATCCCCAACCTACCGAGGTCCACGTGCACATCGGCCGTATCGAAGTGACGGCGGTGCCCGAGGCCGCCCCAGCTCGCAGTCCGCAGCGCCCGCGCCCTGAGCCCATGAGCCTCGACCAATACCTGTCCCAGCGCCAGCGGGAGCGCACATGAGCACCGCCCTGGCCATCGCCGGCGTCACCGCTGTGCTGCGCGACCTGCTCAATGACGGCATAATCAACCACAACGTCAGCGGCATTATCGGTAGCACGGTCAGTGTCAGCGTGCTACCGCCCGACCGGGTGGTGGCCGAGGATGGCGCAGAGAATTCTCGGCTCAACCTGTTTCTGCACCAAGTCACTCCCAACACTGGCTTGCGCAACGAGGGCCTGCCCGCGCGCGACCCCAGCGGTCGCAAGCGCCTGGCCAACCCGCCGCTGGCCCTGAATCTGCACTACCTTGTCTCCGCCTACGGCAGTGCCGACCTGCACCGCGAGATCCTGCTCGGCTACGTTATGCAACTGCTGCACGAACGCCCAGTGCTTGACCGGCAGGCCATCCGCACCGCCCTGCAACCCTCCCCTGACGTGGGCGACAGCCTGCCGCCGGCCCTGCGCGCCCTGGCCAACTCCGGCCTGGCCGAACAGATGGAACAGCTGCGCATCACCCAGGAGTTCCTCAACAGCGAGGAGATGTCCAAACTCTGGACGGCGGCGCAGAGCAGCTACCGCCCCACTGCTGCCTACCAGGTCTCGGTGGTACTCATCGAGTCCACCGTACCGGCCCGGGTGCCCCTGCCCGTGCTCAGTCGCGGTCCGGTGGTAGCCGGCCGGGAGCAGGGCATCCTGGCAGAGCCGGACCTGTTGCCGGCGCTGCCGACACTGGAGCAGGTACAACTCGTCGACGGCCGGGCCGTGGTGCAACTTGGAAAGGATTTGATTCTGCAGGGCCACCATCTGGATGGGGTTGACCACCAGGTGCGCCTCATCGAGGCGCACTTCGGTATCGATGAGTGGCTGTCCGCCAGTGGTGGCACGCCCCAGCGCATGCAGTTTCAGATCCCCAGCACCCGTGCCGTCGACTTCCCCGTGGGTGTGTACCAGGTCGCGGTCCAGCTGCTGAGGCCCGATGAGGATCGACCGCGCGAGAGCAATCGATTGGCGCTGGTGCTGGCGGCCGAACTCACCGACCTGCCCAAGACCGTCACCCGTGATGGCAGTGGCGGTGCCAGCTTCAGCCTGCAGTGCCGGCCCGAGATACGCCCCAACCAGGTCGTGACACTGATCCTGGGGCAGCAGGAATTCGTCCCCAATGCATTCAGTGCCAGCACCCACGAACTCACGTTCGAGATTTCCAAGGCACCGGTAGGTGAACACCTGGCACGCCTGCGGGTGGATGGGATCGACAGCCCCATTATCGATCACAGCGTCACCCCGCCGGTGTTTTTGGACAAGAGACTGACCATCCAATGAACGCGCCGCTGCCACAAAACTGGGGCGATGCCAACCAGGCCTACCTGGTGGCCGAGTTCGCCCGGCTCAAAGCGCGCCTGGCCGGGGAGATGCCGGACGAGGCCGCGCGCGACGCTGCCCGCCAGACCCTGCCCGCCCCGGCCGCCATCGACCAACTGACGGCATGCCTCGGACTGAGCGGTTTCGAGCGTGAGCTGCTGCTGCTGTGTGCCGGGGTGGAACTCGATGGTGGGCTGGCGCAGCAGTGTGCCGCCGCCCAGGGGCAGACCAGTCCCGCAGTCAGCTTCGGCCTGGCCTTGGAGTTGCTCGAAGCGCCCCACTGGAGCGCCATGACGCCGCTGCGCCCACTGCGTCAATGGCGCCTGCTGGAACTGGAGCGGCCCAGCACACCGGGCAGTTCGCCGCTGCACATCGACGAGCGTATCCTCCACTACCTGATCGGCATCGACTACCTGGACCCACGTCTCGAACCCCTGCTCCGGCCCCTGGAGTCCACCCCCCTGATGGCCCTCACCCACGCGGCCATCGTCGAACAGGCCCTACAGAGCCTGGAGGAGATGGCCCCCGGCCGTGCGGTACTGCAGCTCCACGGCGACGACCGCGCGGGACAGGAGGACACCGCCGCTGCCCTGGCGGTCCGGCTGGGCCAGCGCCTCTATGTCCTGGAGGCCGCCGACATCCCGGCGGAGACCCAGGAGCTGGCCGCCCTGGCCACCCTTTGGCAACGTGAGGCGGCCTTGCTGGGCGCTATCCTTCTCATCGCCACCGACGACGGCGATAGCCGGCTGCTGCGCCGGCTGTTGCAGCGCCTGGGCGGACTGGTGCTGATCATGGGACGCGAGCCCATAGCCCTGGACGAAGTCGTGCCACAGTGGCGCATCGACCATCCCGGGGCGGTCGATCAGCAGCGGCTATGGCAGGCCGCTCTTGGTGCCAGTGCCGAGCGCGTCAATGGTGCCCTGGAGGGCGTCGCCAGCCAGTTCCAACTCAGCGCCCGCCAGATCCAGGGCATCGGTGAGCGCCTGGCGCCGGTGCTGGAGCAAGGGGCAGGGGCGGATCAGGCCCTGTGGTCGGCCTGCCGGGTGACGATTCAGGGTTCCGAACTGGGCCGCCTGGCTCAACGCATCGAGCCGCGTGCCGGGTGGGACGACATCGTGCTGCCCGCGGCGCAGCTCGCCACCCTGCGCCACATCGCCACCCAGCTGCGTCACCGCCTCACCGTCTACGAACAATGGGGCTTTGCCAGCAAGGGACCTCGTGGGTTGGGTATCAGCGCCCTGTTCGAGGGAGAGAGCGGCACCGGCAAGACTCTGGCGGCGGAGGTGATTGCCCACTCCCTGCGGCTCGATCTCTACCGCATCGAACTCTCCGCGGTGGTCAGCAAGTACATCGGTGAGACCGAGAAGAACCTGCGGCGCGTCTTCGACGCCGCCGAGGCCAGTGGCGCCATCCTGCTGTTCGACGAGGCCGACGCCCTGTTTGGCAAGCGCGGGGAGGTCAAGGACAGCCACGACCGCTACGCCAACATCGAGGTCAGCTATCTGCTGCAACGCATGGAGGCCTACCGCGGTCTGGCGATCCTCACTACCAACCACAAGGCCGCCCTCGACCCCGCCTTCCAGCGCCGCCTGCGCTTCATTCTGCGCTTTCCTTTCCCGGATCAGGCCCAGCGCGAGGCGATCTGGCGCACCATCTTCCCGTCCGCCACGCCGCTGAATGGTATCGACTACCCTAAGCTGGCCCACCTAGGCGCCACCGGTGGAGCCATCCGCAACATCGCACTCAACGCCGCCTTTCTTGCCGCCGAGGAGGATAGTCCTATCGGTATGGGCCAGCTGCTGCGCGCCGCCCGCCTGGAGGCCGCAAAGCGCGACAAGCCCCCCAGCGAGGCCGAGACGCGGGGGTGGGTATGAGCAAGGTCATCGTCCACATCGATCGGCTTGTGCTACGGGGGATGGACCCCGGCGCCACCCAGGAGTTCGCCACCTTACTGCAGGCGGAGCTGCAACGGCGGCTCAGCCTGCCCGAAACCGCCCAGAAAATTCAACCGGGATATCGTTATCGCCTCGATACCGGGCGGGTCCGGATAGGCCAGGATAGCCTTGGCACTGCCACCGGCGCCGCTGTTGCCAGGTCCCTCACCGGAGGTAGAAAACCATTACCGGACAAAGGCTCCACACCAATAAGGTCAGTAAGGAGAAGAGTGCGGCCAGGCCTTTGGTTCTAAGGAGTGCTCATCGCCTAAGTGCAGTCAACAGGTATTTGGGGGTGACTCAGCCGCTGGCGTTGCAGACCAAGCTGGTGGTCGGCCAGGCCGACGATACGCTGGAACGGGAGGCGGATCAGGTGGCGGACGAGGTGATGCGGATGTCGGCGCCAAAGGTACAGCGCAAGGCCCGGGATGAGAGAGAGGTTGAAGGGATCCAGCCACTCAAACCTCTGCACCTGCACCGGGTCTCCAGGGAGGCGAGTGGTCACAACGGGGCGCCACCCATCGTCCACGACGCGTTACGCACAGCGGGCCGGCCTTTGGATCCCGCTACCCGCCGATTCATGGAGCTGCGTTTTGGACATGGCTTCGGCGGGGTGCGGATCCATTCCGATGGGAGAGCGGCCACCGCTGCGCAGGCAGTTCAGGCCAGAGCCTTTACACTGGGAAGAGATGTGGTCTTCCGCCCCGGGGCGTACGCACCGGGCAGCCAGGAGGGTAGACGACTGTTGGCCCACGAGTTGACCCACGTGGTGCAGCAGAGAGAGCAGCCTCGTTTGCAAAGAGCCGTTGAGATTCGCCCACCTGGTCGAGGTGAGGCATCTGCTTTTGGTCGGCGGCAAGAACTCATCGACCGGTTGAATGCCCAGTCGTCAGCCGTTCAATACAGGCTAGAAGGGCGCCGGCTTCGATGTCGGATCATCGATGAGTCGGCTTTGACCCATTTCGATCACCAGATGTGCGGCTTTGTTCATCGCACCGAGGTCGTTCCTCTGCGGCTCATCACAGGTTCCGGCTATGTGGGGGGTAGGCCTCTGTTTGTGGATAGTTTACAAGAAGCCTATGTCGATCTGGACGACCTGTTGGCCAGCGGTGATCTGAGCTTCCAGCTCAATCTGATCCATATCCTGACCGAACGGTTTGGGGTCCAAAACTATGAACACCGTATCGGAACGCCGATGCGGGAGTTTGATCGAGTCCACCGGGCCGCATTGCGGGCGGAAGCCGTGCATCTCCGAAGCGTGATAGGTGATCCCAGCATCCGTTTCAACTATGAAGAGAGACGCCATAACGGAACCTATGTCTTTGCTTTTCTTAGTCAAGAAGGGTATCGAGTCTTCCATGTCTTCCGCCGAATTGGACGCGAGGTAACCCACGGTGTCATTTGGGTGCGGACTCGAGATGGTCGTCGACTCACCGTAGAAGAATTCCGCCACGCACGAGCAGGCAGGGCGGATGCGCGGGAAGGAGCATTCCGCCTTCCCCGGCCTGGCCCGAGCCAGAACCCATTCCCTCACCTCCACCTGGCTCCTGAGTTGAATCTTCATTTGGACCCGGAACTTCAGGCCGATATCAACGGAATGGGCAGGATACAGGAGCTATTGGATCCAGAACGGATCCGATCGTCCATCCTGCACATCGACTTCAATGACCTTCGAGCCACCCAACCACCACCCTGGTTGACGATGCCAGTCGCACCCGCGCCGACACCTTTGGTTCCCCGAGGAGTCGGGCCTTCAACTCCCAGGGCGGCCACCCGCGGTGATTTAATGCGAGCCATCCTGCATATTCCGGCAGTGGACTCGACCCTGATCCGCCTGCGGACACAGGCCGGGCTTCGGATACGGCACGACTGGCGTCGGCTCTCCACCGGGGCTCGGGTACTGCTGATCGGTCAGACGGCCCTGATCACCGGGACTGCCCTGGCCGGGGTATTGTCCAATCCAGAGGCTCGCCAGTTCACCTTGGGACTGATCCAGAACCGGGATATCCCCGTACCCGGTGTTCCGGGTCTGTCCTTTCGGTTAGACCTCACCGGGCCGGACCGTAGCATTCGCTTCAATCTGAATCTGGGCGCCCTGTTGCCAGCCGAGTTTGGATTCCGCCGATGAAATCATTGCCATGACCACCTACCCCAACTCCCCACGCCTCACCAAGGCCGGCCTGGTACTGGTAGACCCTCAATCGGCCAAAGTACGGCGGGTGATCGCGTTGCAGTACAATCCGGACAGCCTGACACGCAGGCTACAGGCCCAGGGTACGGGTGACAGCGCGGAGCGTTCGGAGGCACTGCGGTTGAAGGGGCCGGCGGTGGAGACGCTGAATCTGGAGGCGGAGATCGACGCGGTGGATCAGCTGGAGTTCCCGGACCAGCACCGTAGCGTGGTGGAGGCGGGCGTCGCGCCATCGCTGGCGGTGCTGGAGTCGCTGGTCAATCCGGCGGCGGCGGATCTGCTGGCCAACCGGGCGCGGGCAGCGGCAGGGATGCTGGAGATCGTGCCGATGGAGTCGGCGCTGGTGCTGTTCGTGTGGGGCGCCCAGCGCATCCAGCCGGTGCGGGTGACCGACTTCTCCATCACCGAGGAGGCCTTCGACCCATCCCTCAACCCCTTGCGCGCCAAGGTTAGCCTGGGGCTGCGGGTACTGTCGGTGGACGACCTCGGGTTTGACCACAAGGGTGGCGGGCTGTTCATGGCCTATCTGCAGGCCCGCGAACGCCTGGCCGCCCGCGCCGCCGCGGTGGGCTTCGACACCCTCGGCATCGGAGGTCTGCCATGACCGATCCCCTCAAGGCCTTCTTGCAGGCCAACGCCCTAAGCACGACTGCCTTTCCCCCGGAGAGCCGTTACCACGGACTGGAGACGGCGCAGTGGAGCCGACCCGACGGCGAGTCGGTGAGCTATGTGCGGCGGCGTTTCATCCCGCCACCGGAGCAGCATGCCCTGTTGCATGAGGTCCACGTGGTACAGGGTGACCGGCCGGATACCTTGGCGGCCCGGCAGCTGGGTGACGCCGAGCAATACTGGCGGGTGTGCGACGCCAACGGGGTGCTGCGCCCCACCGATCTGACCGAGACCCTGGGGCGGCGCATCCGCATCACCCTGCCCGCGGGCGTGCCGGGGGGTAAACATGTCTAATGCCATCCATCTAAGCCTGATGATGGGGCCGGTAGTGCCACTGCCGGTTCCGGCGCCGGTGATCGATGCCCTGGAGCAGGTACAGGTGACCCACAGCGCCGGGGAGCGCAGTGGCTTTCAGCTGCGTTTCAAGATCACCGCCCACTCGGCGCTCAATACCTTGTTCCTGATCGCCGCCGGCCAGAACACCAGTCTCGGCACGCCACCGTTGCGGGTGGTGTTGCTCGTGACCCTCAGGGGGCGACCACAACCACTGTTCGACGGTGTCGCGACGCGCATGGAGGTGCAGCCGGGACAGAACGACCAGCCGGGGAGTATCTCGGTCACCGGGGAGGACCTGACCAAGGTGATGGACCTGCTCGACTTCAGCGGGCTGCCCTATCCGGCCATGCCCATCCCGGCGCGGGTGGCGCTGATCTGCGCCAAGTACGCCGCCTTTGGCATCATTCCTCTGCCCATTCCCGAGCTGTTTCCGGACGTGCCGATCCCGCTGGACCGCATCCCGTCACACCAGGGCACGGACCTGGCCTATGTGCAGCAACTGGCGCGCAAGGTGGGCTATGTGTTCTACATCGAGCCGGGTGAGGCGCCTCTCACCAACATCGCTTACTTCGGCCCCGAGATCAAAGTCGGACCACCGCAGCCGGCGTTGAATATCGACATGGACAGCCACACCAACGTGGAATCGCTCGACTTCAACTTTGACCCCACCAAGGGCGTATTACCCGTGGTCTATATCCAGAATACGCTGACCCGCGCGCCGATCCCCATCCCCATACCCGATCTCAACCCGTTGCAGCCGCCGCTGGGCGCCCTGTCGACCCCCATCGCCAATCTTCGGGTACTGAAGGACACGGCCAAGATGAATCCCATGCAGGCCCTTTCCAAGGGTTTGGCCGAGGCGGGCAAGTCGCAGGACGCGGTGACCGGCAGCGGTACATTGAACGTACTGCGCTACGGTCGCATGCTCAAGGCGCGCCGGCTGGTGGGGGTGCGCGGCGCCGGTATCGCCTACGACGGCCTCTACTACGTGAAAAGGGTCGCGAGCACCCTGAAGCGCGGTGAGTTCAAGCAGGATTTCGAGCTGACCCGCAACGGCCTCATCTCCATCACGCCAAGGGTGCCCGCATGACCCAACGCTTCTATGGCAAGTACAGGGGCGTCGTCCTCAACAATATCGACCCGCTGCAGCAGGGGCGGCTGCAGATACAGGTGCCAGACGTGAGTGGCCTCGCTCCCGCCACCTGGGCCATGCCCTGCGTACCCATCGCGGGGCCGCAGAACGGTATGGTGGCATTGCCGATGATTGGCTCTGGGGTATGGGTGGAGTTCGAGCAGGGCGACCCGGACCATCCCATCTGGGTGGGCTGCTTCTGGGGCAGCGCCACCGAGATACCGGCCTTGTCCCACGCCACTCCGCCGGGGGTGTCGGCAATCACCCTGCAGACCCCGCTGCAGAATGGCCTGACCGTTTCCGATCTGCCAGGACCGAGCGGCGGTATCATGCTCAAAAGCGCCACCGGCGCCACGCTGATCGTCAACGACACCGGCATCTACATTCAGAACGGCAGGGGTGCTGCCATTACCCTGGTGGGGCCCACCGTGACCATCAACAACGGCGCGCTGACGGTGATCTGACATGCCCGGACCTCTACTCCATGTCGGTGCCAGTCTCCTGTGTGCCCACGGCGGTACCGCCACCCCCACCGCCCCCAATGCGCGAGTGCTGGTGGGTGGCCAGCCGACGGTCATCATGAGCACCCCCTGGGTGATCGCCGGCTGCCCCTTCAACGTCTCCGGCGCCCCCTCCCCTTGCGTCACCGCCCAGTGGGTGGTGGCGGCGACCCGGGTCCTCTCCAACGGTCAGCCACTGGTGTTGATGGACAGCCAGGCGGTGTGCGCGCCCAACGGCACGCCGTTGTTGCCGGTAGCAGCCCAGACACGCGTCATAGGGAGCTGATCATGACCCGAAGACTGCACTTCCCCTACCAGTTCGATGGCCGCGGCCGCAGCCGCGAAGACGACGAGGCGACCTGGATTCGCGGCCTCATCGAGCAGGTGCTGTTCACCACCCCCGGTGAGCGGGTGATGCGACCGGAGTTCGGCAGCGGTCTGCACGAGCTGGTGTTCGCCCCCAATAGCCCCGAGCTGGCGGCCACCGTGCAGTTCCTGGTGCAGGGCGCGTTGCAGCAGTGGCTGAGCGACCTCATCAGCGTGGAGCAGGTTGAGGTGCGCTCGCTGGAGGCCGGCCTGGCGGTGACTGTGGCCTATACCATCCTGCGCGATCAGCACCACCAGCAAGAGGTGTTCGAGCTGGGAGGCCGACCATGATCTATCGTTGTTGCGACGAGAACCGGCGTGCCGCCGTGGCGGCCCACGCCACACTCAACGGCATCGACTGGCTGGAGGTGCTGGATCGCGATGTACCGCCCGGGCTGCCGCGCCAACGGACCTTGCTGCTGCGCCTCCTCAAGCCGGTGCCGGCCGGCCTGACCATCGAGAACCTGCGCATCGAGGGCGGTGAGCGGGTGCGCCACATCGGCATAGATTCGGTGGGGGTGGCCGCTGCCAGCGCACACACCGAGTTCAGCGAATTGACCGCGGCCGACCAATTGCTGGTGATCCAGATCGACCGCAGCGGCGACTACAGCCGCTACCGACTGCGCTTGGTGCAGGGCCCCGACAGCGACCGCCCACCGGAAGGGATCGATCCGCGCCTGGCCAGCGTCGAGTTCGAGTTCAAGATCGACTGTCTGGGCGACTTCGACTGCCAGCCAGGGAATCCCTGTCCCGAGTCCTCCCAGACCTGGCCCGACATCGACTATCTGGCCCGCGACTACGCCAGCCTGCGCCGCATGCTGGTGGACCGCCTGGCCCGCTCCATGCCCGGCTGGCGCGACCGCAGCCCGGCCGATCTGGCCACCACCCTGGCCGAGCTGATCGCCTATGTCGGCGACCTGCAGCACTATCAGCTGGACGCCATCGGCAGCGAGGCCTACCTGCGTACCGCCCGGCGCCGCACCAGCCTGCGACGCCACGCCCTGCTGGTGGACTATCGACTGCACGAAGGCTGCAACGCGCGCACCTGGCTGCATGTGGAGGTCGAGGCGGTGGACCCCCTGCCCTTGCCCGAGGACCTGCGTTGCTATACTCGACTGGCTGGCGTGGCTGCGCGTCTTGAACCTGGTTCGGCCGCCGAGCGCCAGGCACTGGCCAGCGGGCCACTGGTATTCGAGCCGCTGACGGGACAAGCGACCCTCCTGCTGCGCGCCGATCACAATCGCTTCAACTTCTATACCTGGGGCGATGACCGCTGCTGCCTCCCCCAGAGCAGCACCCGCGCCACCCTGGCCGGCCATTGGCCCGAGCTGGCGGAGGGCGATGTGTTGATCCTGCAAGAAGAGCTCGGCCCCCAAACCGGTGAGACCGGCGACGCCGACCCCAACCACCGTCAGGCGGTGCGCCTCACGCAGGTGCAGGCCTTCGATGGCGAGGTGCCGCTGGTCGACCCCCTCACCGAGTCGCCCATCACTGAGATCCAGTGGCACGCCGACGATGCCCTGACCTTCCCGCTATGCCTGTCGGCCGAGACCGAGCAAGGCCAGGTGGTGGATATCAGCATCGCTCTGGGCAACAACATCCTGGTGGATCATGGCCAGACCATCGACGCCGAGCCCTTGGGCGAGGTACCCGCGCCGACGCTGTACTATCCGGCTGCGGTGGGCGATGGCTGCCAGCCGGCCAAGCGCGAACCCCTGCCGCCTCGTTTCCGTCCCAGCCTGGCGGAGGGACCTGTGACTCATCAGGGGACGGTAAGGCGCGGTATCTTGATGGACGGCCTGCGTCGCAGCGAGCGGGTATTGTTCGATCCCACCGACTCGGCCCGCGCGGCCCTGCAGTGGTCTGTGGCTGAGGCCATTCCCGCCGTGCAGCTGGCTGATCGGGAAACCGGGGAATTCCGTTGGCAGCCCCGCCCCGACCTTCTCGACAGTCATGCCACGGACCGGCACTTCGTGCTGGAAACAGAAGACGACGGCAGCGCCGCCATCCGCTTCGGTGACGATGTCCACGGTCTGCGACCCGACAGCGACGGCCACTTCCGGGCCCACTACCGGGTCGGTAATGGACCGGCTGGCAACGTCGGCGCCGCCGCTATTGCCCACGCGGTCACAGTGGAGCCCCGCATCTCCTCCGTCACCAACCCCATGCCGGCACGGGGTGGCAGTGAACCGGAGAGCGCCGCCACGATCCGCCGCCATGCACCCCAGGCCTTCCGCCGCCAAGAGCGGGCCGTGACACCGGACGACTACGCCGCCATGACCGAGCGCATGGCCGGGGTACAACGCGCCGTCGGCCGGTTGCGCTGGACCGGCAGCTGGTACACGGTGTTCGTGGCCGTTGACCGGGTCAGCGGATTGCCGCTGGACGCCGAGTTCGCCGCCCGCGTCATCGACCACCTGGAGCGCTATCGCATGGCGGGCCATGACGTGCAGGTCGAGGCCCCGATCTCCGTGCCGCTGGAGATCAATCTTTTGGTCTGCGTCGATCCGGCCTATTTTCGCAGCGAGGTGCGACGCGGGTTGTTCGACGCCCTCGGCAGCCAGCAACACGCCGACGGCAGCCGCGGCCTGTTTCACCCCGACAATTTCAGCTTCGGCCAGACGGTCTATCTCGGCCCGCTCTACGCCGCCGCGCGTGGCGTGCCCGGCGTGGCCTCGGTGCAGGTCACCCGCTTCCATCGGCAGGGCCGGCCCGATCCCCTGCCATTGCAACAGGGTTACCTGCCTCTGGGGGCGCTGGAGATCGCGCGTCTCGACAATGACCCCAATTTTCCCGAGCGCGGCCTGCTGCGACTCGAACTCCACGGAGGCAAGTGATGACCAACACGCGATCTGCTGGTATCTGCGGCTGCTGCGTCAGCGTTGGGGTAGGCACTCCGCGCCGCATCCACAACCCACCGGGCCAGCCCGCCATCGGCTATCGCATGGGTCGCCATGGCGACTTCCTGGCCTCGATTCAGGCGCGCCTCTCCAGCAGCGACTACCCGGCATTGGCCGCCCTCGACAGCCACGAGCCCAGCGACTTCACCCGGGCTCTGGCCGATGCCCTGGCCAGCTCCCTGGACCTGCTGACCTTCTATGCCGAGCGCACCGCCAACGAACACTACCTGTGCACCGCCAAGGAACGCCTGTCGGTACGTGAACTGGCGCGTCTCATCGGCTACCGGCTGGCGCCAGGGCTGGCCGCCAGCACCCACCTCGCCTTCACCTTGCAGGCCCTCTCCGGGGAGCCAGAGCAGCGCATCACCATCCCAGTGGGCACCCGGGTACAGAGCGTGCCGGGTCAGGACGAGCAGGCGCAGACCTTCGAGACCACGGCGGCCATCGAGGCGCGCGCAGGCTGGAACGCTATCCCGGTGCAGCAGGACATCCCCTGGCGCCCGCGCCGCGGCGATACCGAGATGTGGCTGACGGGGCTCGACAACCGCCTGGCGCCGGGCGATGCTATCCTGATCGTGGGTGCCGAGCGCGAGGTCGATCCGAATGACGAGCACTGGGACGTGCGCATCCTTTCCAGCGTGGGGCTGGATCTGCCCGGCAGACGCACCCACATCACCTGGGCCGAGCCCCTGGGCAGCCGCGTACCACCCATGGATCCGGCCGCTACCGGTGTACAGGTATTCGTCCTGCGCCAGCGCACGGCGCTGTTCGGCCACAATGCCCCCGATCCCAATCTGCTCGGCAACAAGGATTCCAATATCGATGACCTGATTGATAAACCCTCAGGCAAGCCATGGCGTTGGAAAAACTTCCGACTCGACCCACACCGGCTCGATCTCGCCACCGACAACCCCAAGATCACCGTCGATAGCTGGATCGCCCTAGTCTCCAATGAATCCTGGGTCGGCCATCCCACCCTGCCGGGCTACGTGGAGCTATATCGAGTGGCGCGCGTCAGCCAGGTGAACCGCAGTGACTTCGGTCTCTCCACCACCGTGACGCGCATCCGTCCCGACGGCGAGGAAAACCTCATTCCCGCGCGATTCGGCCTGCGCAAGACCCTGGTGCTGGCACAAAGCGAAGCGCTGACCCCGGCTGCCACCCCGTTGCGCCACCCGGTCTATGGCTCGGCACTGATCCTAGACCGGCGCGTGGACGACCTGCAACCGGGTCAGGCCCTGGCCCTTGCCGGTCCTGGTCAGCGCATCGCCGTGGCGCCGGGCGTCCAGGGATTGGAGCTGGTGACCGACGATGGACACGAGGTGGCACTGACGGAGGGAGACGAACTGTTCCTGCTGGCACCGCCGGAGCGGCTGACACCAATCAACGTCACTCACATTCACTTCCAGCCCGTGCAGCGTCCACCCCTGACCCTGCCGACACCTTGGAATCCGCCCCATATCGTTCCGGACCTGAGGCCCCTTGTCGTCCCCGTGGTGCCCGGGAGGATGACACGCAGCGCGGAAGAGGTGACCGGGACGCGCTCAAACGGACCGGCCGACCCGCGACCTGTATCCGCCACCCCGTCCACGGCGGCGCAGCAGCGAGTCTTCTATACCACCACGATCCTCGAGGCCGAGGACTTGGCCAAGTTGCTGGGCAACGGTACAGACCGCCTGCGGCTGCGGATGGCGGATCGCGACGGTCGTCAAGGTACCCTGGAGGCGCAGGGCGACCAGCTGATGCTCGCTACCAACCGGGAGAACGACCCACTGCAGCGGGAGATCGCCTTCATCGCCACCGATGGCGATGCCATCGACAGGGACCGCGATCACAGCCGCCTCAGGCTGCAAGCGCCCTTACAACACGTCTATGCCCGCCCGGGGTTACGCCTCAACGCCAATGTCGCGCCCGCCAGCCACGGCGAAACGGTGGAAGAGATCCTCGGCAGCGGCGACGCCGGTCAGTCCGATCAGCAGTTCACCCTCGCTCAGACGCCGCTGACCTACGTCTCCGCCGCCAACCCCAGTGGAAGCGCCTCGACCCTAGAGCTGCGTGTCAACGACCTGCTGTGGCAGGAGCGGCCATCGCTGTACGCCGCCCCGCCGGCTGCCCGCGTCTATACCACTTGGCAGGACGACGCGGCCCGCACCAGGCTTCAGTTCGGTGACGGACAGGAGGGCGCGCGCCTGCCCTCGGGCGAGAGCAACCTGCGCGTCAAGTACCGCAAGGGGCTGGGCCGTGCCGGCAATGTAGGGGCCGGGCGGCTCACCACGCTGTTGGCGCGACCGCTAGGGGTGAGCGGGGTCGTAAACCCGGTGGCCACCCGTGGTGGCGAGGATGCGGAGACGCTGGACCGGGCTCGGGAGAAAGCCCCGTTGACCGTACTGACCCTGGAGCGGGCGGTATCGGTGCAGGATTATGCCGATTTCGCCCGCGCCTTCGCGGGAATTGACAAGGCCCACGCGTTGTGGATCGTCAGCGGACCGAGCCAGGGGCTATTCCTGACCGTGGCCGGTGGGGCGGGGGTGGCCGTCCCTGCCAAGGTTCGGGACAACCTGCAGCGGGTACTGCGCGACTACGGCGATCCCCTGATACCGCTGCAGATCCACAACTATCGCGACGGTCGTTTCCACTGCAAACTGTCGCTGAAGGTCGATGCAGCCCATGAAAAAGACGCGGTATGGGAAGCGGTGCGCCAAGCCGTGCGCGCAGCCTTCGCATTCGCACGGCGTCGCTTCGGCCAAGGGGTGTCGGTGGACGAGGTGGCGGCGGTGGCCCAGACGGTGGATGGCGTGGTGGCCGCTCATGTGTCGCAGCTCTACCGCGCCGGCCAGTCACCGACCCGCCAGCCGCGTCTGTTTGCGGCCCTGCCCGTTGCCTCACCGACCGCGCCGACGCTGCCCGCCGAGCTGCTCTGGCTGGCCGATGGACCCATCGGGCTGGAGGAGATGGCATGAATCCAGACGCCCGCACACTGTTCGAGCTGTTGCCGGCCATTCACCGCATCCGCGATGCGGAGCTGGCCCGTGCCAATGGCACCGAGCGCGGCCCGCTGGAGGAGCTGCTGACGGTGTTCGCCGAGCAGATCGGGGTGGCGCAGGAAAACCTGGATCAGCTCTACGACGACCTGTTCATCGAGACCTGCGCCGACTGGGTGGTGCCCTATATCGGCGATCTGATCGGCTATCAGCCGCTGCACGGTGAGGTACCCGCGGTGGCCAGCCCCCGCGCCGAGGTGGCGCACACCATCGCACTGCGTCGCCGCAAAGGCACCGCCCTGGTACTGGAACAGCTGGCCCGCGACGTGACCGGCTGGGACGCCCGTGCGGTGGAGTACTTCCAGTACCTGATGACCAGCCAGTCGATGCACCACCTGCGAGCGGATCACCTGCACAGCCCCGATCTGCGCCGCACCGAGGCCCTGGAATGGGTGGGTAGCGCCTTCGACACCACCCAGCGCGGCATCGATGTGCGCCACATCGGGTCTGGTCGTGGCCGTTACAATATCCCCAATGTGGGCCTGCACCTGTGGCGCATCCTCGCCTATCGTCACACCAGGACCCCCGCCTATCGGGATGGTCCGCGGCGCTACCGCGTCAGCCCGCTCAACCACGACCTGCCGCTCTACAATCGCCCTCAAGCCGAGACCGACATCACCCATCTGGCCGAGCCGGACAACGTGCCCTGGCCCTTGTCCCGGCAGCGGCTAGCCCGTCACTTGACGCGCTACTATGCGGGAGCGAACAACTCAGCGCCCAGCCTGGCGTTGTGGCTGGATGGTGACCTCATCGCAGCCGGGCAGATCCTGGTCTGCGATCTGAGCGACCAGGCAGGCGGTTGGGCACATACCCCGCCCCCCAACGGCCAATTCGCCGTGGATCCGGTGCTGGGCCGCATCGCCCTGCCGGCCGACGCAGCCGATCCGGCCGAGCTGCGCGTGACCTGGCATGAGGGATTTACGGCCGATCTGGGGGGCGGTGAATATGAGCGTGGCGCCAGCCTGCCAATGCTCCCCGAACCACCCATGTTCGTACGTGTGCCGGACGACCAACCGACGTTGGGGGACGCGCTGGCCAAGCTGAAGGGCAGTGGAGTGATCGAGATCACCGACAACGGCCGGTACGCGGAAGCTTTGAACATCGAGGTGAAGAGAGGCAAACGCGTCGAGATCCGGGCCAGCAATCGCCGCCGTCCGGTGCTCGACGTGAACAGTTTCAACGTAACCGGTGCGGCCGACAGCGCCTTCGCCCTCAACGGACTGCTGGTGACCGGTGCGACCCTGGAGGTATCGAGCATTCCCGACAACCGGCTGGCAGAGCTGGAGCTGAGCCACTGCACCCTGGTGCCGGGTCTGCGACTTACCCCGGACGGAGAACCGGTGGCACCCGCATCGCACAGCCTGGTGCTGGGGATCCCGGGGCTGGAGGTCTGTCTGAAGCACTGCATTCTGGGGGGCATCCGCAGCCATCCCGACGCCAGTGTCAGCGCCACCGACTGCATGCTCGACGCCACTGCCATGACGGGTGTGGCCTATGCCGCGCCCGACGGCGGTTCCGCTGGCGGGCGTGTCTCGCTTGAGAGCTGCACACTGATCGGCAAGCTCCATGCTCGCGAGGTCGGCACTGTCTCCAACAGCATCCTGCTCGCCCGCCTGACGACTGGCGATACCTGGCCAACCCCGGTGTGGGTGAGCCGCCGCCAGCAGGGTTGTCTGCGTTTCAGCTATGTACCGGTGGGCGCCATCGCGCCGCGTCAGTATCGCTGCCAGCCGGCCCTGGCCATCCGGCAGGCCCAGCTGGCAGCCAAAGAGCGTAAACCCGACCTCGATGACGGCGAGCAGGCGGCCATCGAACGCAGTGTGCGGGCCTGGCTGGTCCCTGGCCTGCGGGAACGGCGCTATGGACGACCGGCCTATGGACAACTGACTACCAGCACGCCCCCGGAGATCCGCCAGGGGGCGGAGGACGAGGCGGAGATGGGCGTCGCCCGCCACCTCTATGGTCAGCAGCGGGTCACCAATCTGCGCATCCGTCTGCGTGAATACCTGCGGGTGGGCCTGGAGGCGGGCATTTTTCATGAATCGTAATGCCTCATCGCCTGCCACGTCGGCCTCCGCGGTACCGAAAGTTCCCTCTCTCCCCTGGGGGGAGGGGAAGAAGTTTCGCCCCTAACGGCGGCAAGGATAGTTCTCGTGAAGGGGGCGCTTAATGACCATGAATCCTAGAGACGATGTACGCAACGCGCTTCAGCGCACAGCGAGGAGAGCATCATGAGCGGAGACTACAGCCGCAAACATTTCAAGGCCCGGGACAACTACAGCGGCGTGCTCGAGCAGCAGGGCCGGGTACACCTAGACTGGGAGCACAACGAGGCCAGCGCAATCCAGGACCGGCGCTGGCGCTCGGAGGGAATGGATCTTGTGGGGCGCTGTGGGGTGTCGGAATCCACCCCAAACGGCTTTAGGCTCGAGGTGGCGGATGGCAAGCTGAGCATAGGTGTGGGGCGCCTCTATGTGGACGGCCTGCAGGCAGAGAACCACGGTATCCCACCGCAGGCCTTTGATGCGGTGCTGGCAGAGCCCCACAGTGACACCGCCGTGCCCTATCTGCAGCAGCCCTACGTGCCCGGGGACACTGATGGGGTGTCTGCGCCAGGGCCGGCCTTCGCCGGCGTGGTACCACCCGCGGGTCAGGCGCTGGCCTTTCTCGATGTCTGGCAGCGGGAGGTCTCCCACCACCAGGCCCCGGACCTGGTGGAGACCGCCCTGGGTGTTGATACCACCAGCCGCCTGCAGACGGTCTGGCAGGTCAAGCTGTTGCCGGTGGTGGATGACGTCGAGTTGCGCTGTGATACACCGGACGCCGAGATTCCCGGTTGGGATGCGCTGCGTCGTCCCTCCGACCTGCGCCTCACCACAGGCACCAGCACACTGCCCAGCGAAGACGATCCTTGCCGCGTCTCCCCGGAGGGAGGCTACCGTGGGCTGGACAATCTGCTCTACCGGGTCGAAGTCCACGACCTGCAAGAGGGTGTGCCGCGCATCAAGTGGTCGCGTCACAACGCCTCCATCCAGGCCAGCGTCACCCAAGTGGGTTTGGAAGGGAAAAAACTCACTCTCGACAGCCTGGGTCGTGATGACCTGCTGCGTTTCAACAGCGGCGACTGGGTAGAGATCACCGACGACTATCACGAGTTGCTCGGCATCCCAGGCGCCATGCGCCGGGTCACCGTGAACGATTCGGAGCGCATTCTGAGTTTCGACGCGGCCCTGGATTCCAGTGACTTCCCTACCATCGATGGCAATGGTCAGCCCGACCCCGGACGCCATATGCGGGTCATTCGCTGGGATCAGCACGGACAGGTGAGCGACCTTGACGACAACCCACTGGTGGACCTGAGCGAGCCGGATTCCGGGGGAGTGATCCCGGTCGCGGGCCCCAGCATCACCCTGCTATTGGAGCATGGGCTGCAGATCACGCTGGAGATGCCCACCAATGGCAGCGCCCGCACGGGCGACTACTGGTGCTTCGCGGTGCGCACAGCCGACGCCTCGGTCGAGGCACTCGAGCAGGCCCCACCCCTGGGCATCCACCACCACTACTGCCGGTTGGCGGTGGTGCGTTCCACGGGTGAGCAGTTCGAGGCCGAGCCCGTCGACTGCCGGCCGCGCTTCCCGCCCCTCACGCAGTTGTTCCGATTCTTCCATGTAGGTGGTGACGGTCAGGAGGTCGGACCACAGGAGTTCCTGCCCCAGCCGCTGCAGGTGGGTGTGAACAACGGCGGACGGCCGGTGGCCGGGGCTCAGGTCGCCTTCGAGATCACGCAGGGCAACGGGCGCCTGCGGGCCGCGGCATCGGGGCTACACAAACGGCTGGTGGTCGAGACCGATGCCCAGGGGATCGCCGCCTGTGACTGGCGCCTCGATGTGCCGCATGCCAGCCAGCGTGTGCAGGCGACCCTGCTCAACGCGCAAGGACGCAGCTTCGTCGACGACGCTGATCACAACCTCGCCACCCCACTCTATTTCAACGCCAAGCGGGAAACGGCCCTGGCCAGTGGCGGTTGCCGTGTAACGGTCGGCCAGGGAGGGACCTTCGAGCGCCTCGACCAGGCCATCGTGGTCCTGTTGGAGAAAGGCGAGCGAGACCTCTGTCTCTGCCTGCTGGCCGGTGATCACGAGAGCAAGGGCCTGAACCTGACGCCCGAGCTGGCGGCCCACGGCCTGCATCTCAGCCTCAGCGGTTGTGGTCAGGCCAGCCGTCTGCACCTGGTGGAGGCAGGATGGCGGCTGCAGGGTCTGCAAGCAGTGACCCTGCAAGACCTGACCATCGAACCCGCCTTTCCGGTGAATGATGCAGACGGGGCAATTACCCTGAGTCATTGTGCCCAGGTGACGATGACTGGCTGCACCCTGCGGGGGTTCACACCTGAAGGCCCTCTACTCACCATCAAAGATGCCGACCAGGCACGCCTGCGTGACAATCGGTTGGAGGCCAGTACCTCAAGCAGCCTGAGTGTCCCCCAGAAGGTCTTCACTGGGGCCAAGATGGCCAGTCTGGCCAATCTGTTCGGTCTGCCCGCCGAGGGTGAGTTCAGCTGGAAGGTATTTCGGGAAAAGGCCGCCGAAGTGGCCGGGCTGCTCACCAAACTGAAGCTACAGGAGCGCAAGGCGATGCAAAAGCGCCTGCAGACGGCCCTGGGGCGGCAGGGGGGAGTAGTTGCCATCCTGAGCAATGGTGAACGCTTGAACCTCCAGAAGCTCGTCAGGAATCTGGCAGCCAAACAGCCGACTCCAGACAATCTGCTCGACATCATCCTCGATATTCGTCGTGCGGCCATCAAGGCCCGGCCCGGCCTGGCCCTGGTGCTGGGCGGGACGGCCTCTCTGCAGATCCAGCCAGAGGCTGAGCTGGGAGTACTGGACGAAGACGACCTGATCAGTCTGGAGGGTAACGAGATCGCTGGCATCTTGAGCCTGTACGGCCTGCCGGCCAGCGAGGATGTTCCGCATGAGGTACTGACAGCCGAATTCCTCAAATCCCTGGCGGCCCAGGTGTCGAAACACATTTTGCAGGGCCTGATGGGGACCCTGAGCCTGCATGGCAATCAATTGGTGAGCATGACCCTGTCCGAGGCGGTCATCAAGGGATTGCAGGCGGCGGTCGCCACGGGGAAGGCCGATCTGTTCGGTCTCTTCGCCCGTTGTCTGCTCAGTGACAATGTAATCGAGGGTGAGGCCAATTTGATTGTGGTGCGTCACCTGACGATGAATGCAAATGAATTCAGCCTGACAGCCGCAAAGGTCCTGCCGTTTGCACTGACTCATGTGCCGCAACAGGGTATTGGAACCGTGATCGCCGACAGCAGCATCTATACCGGCAACCACGCGCAGAAGAGCGCTGTTCTGACCGATGTCTCCGGCACTACGGCACAGGCCGCCAATCTGGCTCTCCAGATCAAATGAGTGTTATCACCCGCCAGCAGATGGCGCCGAAGGGATGTGGCTCGGTCACACCTGGTTGGCGGCCCGGGCAAGCAGGCGGTCGAGCTGGTTGGCGAAGGCCTGGCGGTCGGCCTGGTTGAGGGCCGGGGGGCCGCCGGTGTCGATGCCGCTGCCGCGCAGGCTGTCCAGAAAGTCGCGCATCCCCAGGCGCTGGCGGATGTTGTCGCGGGTGCAGCGCTCTCCCCGTGGGTCGATGACCTGGCCGCCCTGGTCGATTACCTCCGCCGCCAGGGGGATGTCGGCGGTGATCACCAGGTCTCCCGGTGAGCAGCGCCGCACGATCTCCTGGTCCGCCCGGTCGAAGCCCCCGGGTACTTGGATGCTGGTGATGTATCTGGAGGGCGGAGTGCTCAGGGGCTGGTTGGCGACCAGGGCGAGGGGGATCCGGGTGCGCTCGGCGGCGCGAAACAGGATCTCCTTGATCACCCGCGGGCAGGCGTCGGCATCGACCCAGATCTTTAACCTGGAATCCTCCGTTGACCACCCCATTCCATAGGCGCCTGGATCAAATGACCGATAGGGTGTCCAGCAGGCCGCTTCACGATCCGTGTGAACCACGCCAGGGGGTAGATCCTACATTTGTGGTGGCGCATTTCGGTGTTATAACCATTCCGCGCCGTTGTGCATTGACCTGCGCCACCACAAACCCGTCTTCTCGCCCGTCCAACTGAGGATTCCAGGTTCATCGAATCCGGGCATAGGGGCTGACCCAGAGGCCGATCTGTTCCGGCGGCAGGCAGACCCGGTCGTTGCAGGCCTGCAGGGAGAGGCTCAGGGGCAGGGTCCCACCCGCCACCGGGGCGGTGTCTTGCTCCACCAGGGCTTGCAGGTCCAGCTTGCCCTGATAGACCGGCAGCGGCGCCTCCTGGAAGCCGAGGCGCACCCGTTGCGCCGTCGGATAGGTGACCGGACCGAGCCGCCAGCCCGCCGCCCCCTTGGCCAGCCCGAGTTGGGTGGGGATCAACTCCTTGTCGTCGGTCTGGTGGGCGTTGACGTGCCAGCCGGCAGGGATATCGACGCTGACATGCAGCAGGCCCTTGCCCTTCTCCAGGGGTTCGATCCGCCCACGCAGGCGGATGCCGCCCTGGGCGGCGTAGCCCTGGCCGCTGAGTTCGCCGTTGCGCAGGTCGTCGAGGGCGGTCAGCATGTAGGCATAGCTGCTCGGTTGCTGGGCCAGGTTCCCGGAAAAGCCGGCCACCAGCGCCTCCGCCTGGTTGCGGTAGTCGACCTCGCCGCTGCGTCGCCAGAGCCCCTCCAGGAGATGCAGGGCCACCGAGCTGCCGGAGGCGGTGGCGCCGTCCGCGCCGCTGTCCTTGGGACGGGGCATGGCGGTGATGCCGCTGCCCGCCTCGTTCATGTAGAAGCCGCCACTGGCCGGGTCGGAGAAGCGTTCCAGGAGGGCGTCGGCCAGCTCCCGGGCGCGCGCCAGCCAGCGAGGTTCATGGCTCAGATCGAAGAGGTGGAGCAGGCCCGCGCCCAGATAGGCATAGTCCTCCAGGGTGGCGTCGGCGGAGGCACGGCCGGCCAGCTGGACGCGCCACAGCCGCCCGGGGCCCCGCCGGCTGTGCTGCCAGAGGAAACGGGCGGCGCGCTCGGCGGCCTGGCGGTAGCGCTCCTCCCCCAGCAGTTCGGCGGCTTGGGCCAGGGCGCTGATCATCATGCCGTTCCAGGCGGTGACGATCTTGTCGTCGCGCAGCGGATGGACGCGTCGCTCGCGCGCCTGGCGCAGTCGCTGGTCGATCCCGTCGACCCGCCGGTAGAGCGCATCCAGGGCCAGATCGTGCTGCTTGGCGTAGGTCTCCAGCCCGACCGGCAGGTGCAGGATGTTGCCGCCCTCGAAGTTGCCCCGCTTGCTCACCCCGTAGAGGTCGATGGCCAGCTTGGCGTCCTCCTCGGGCAGGGCCTGGCGCAGTTGCTCCGGGGTCCAGGTGAAAAAGGCCCCCTCTCTGCCCTCGCTGTCGGCATCGGTGGCGGAGTAGAACCCCCCCTCGGGCGAGGTCATCTCGCGCAGCACATAGTCGAGGGTCTGGCTGGCGACCCGCCGGTAGAGGGGCTTGCCGGTAAGGCGCCAGGCCAGCAGGTAGACCCGGGCGAGCTGGGCCTGGTTGTAGAGCATCTTCTCGAAGTGGGGCACCAGCCAGGCGTTGTCAGTGGAGTAGCGGTGAAAGCCACCTCCCACCTGGTCGTAGATGCCGCCTCGGGCCATGGCGTCGAGGGTGACCTGCAGGGCATGCAGGGCCTCTTCGTCATGGCGCCGTTCCGCCTGATCGAGCAGCAGGAAGAGCCAGGGTTCGTGGGGGAACTTGGGGGCCACACCGAAGCCACCCTGCAGATCGTCCAAGCTGCCCACGATGTAGCTGCTGAGGTTGGCGACGATATCTTTGTCCAGGGTCGCGGCCTTGGCGCGCTGGCTGGCGTGGGCGGCCACCGCGTCTGCCACCCGCTGGGCCTGTTTGATGGCGTCGTCCCGGCGCTTGGTCCAGATGTCGTCGATCTGCCGTAGCAGGGAGAGGAACTGGCGGGGTGGGTAGTAGGTACCGCCGTAGAAGGGTTTGCCGTCCGGGGTCAGGAAGCTCGACATGGGCCAGCCGCCCTGACCGTTCAGCAGCATCACTGCGGTCATGTAGACCTCGTCCACGTCGGGCTGGCTCTCCCGGTCCACCTTGATGGCGATGAAGTGGTCGTTGAGATAGCGGGCGATCTCGATGTTCTCGAAACTCTCCCGCTCCATGACGTGGCACCAGTGGCAGGTGGAGTAGCCGATGGAGAGGAAGATCGGCTTGTGCTCCTGCTTGGCTCGGGCGAAGGCCTCTTCGCCCCAGGGGTACCAGTCCACCGGGTTGTGGGCGTGTTGCAGCAGGTAGGGGGAGTCCTTGAGGATCAGCCGGTTGATGTAGACCGGGCTGCCATCCGGCTTGAGATGTTCAGTGCGAGGTTGGTAATGACTGCCCTTGGCCTGGTAGGCGGCCTTGAGCTGCTGTTGGATCTGCATGGGACGTTTTACCTGATAGGGGGCGGGGTTCGCCAGGGCGGTGCCGATGCCGGTGAGGGAGATCAGCAGGCCGAAGAGGAGTCGTTTCATTAGCGGGTGAGCCTGGGGTTGGGGGGTCAGTGTCGCAGCCTGATCTGTTCGACCATCGGCAACGCGGGGCGGGCGGTCCACTCCACCACAGAGCCATCGTAGAGCCGCGCCTGGGGGTTGCCCAGCAGTTCGTGGGCGACCAGCCAGGCCCTCTCCACCAGGGGTTGGGCCAGGAGCTGGGTCAGGGGCGAGAGCAGCAACAGTAGCAGCAGGATGGACCGGATGGGCATTCTTTTTACCTCGAAAGGGAAGGGGATGGAGGGTCAGACCGCCATTTGACCCGTATTCTCCCAGGAGACGAAAGGCAGGATGACATACCCTGAGCCTGGAAATAGCGCCCCACTATGGCAGAATAGAGAATCGACCCGACCGGAGCAAATCCCGATGCCGCAGGCGTCCCTCACATCCGGCATTGAATGTCCAGGCATGGGCGAACCCGGGACCTCGCACAGTGTCGTCAGCCCTTGTCAGATCGCGTGAAAGAACATGCCACAGCCATTCGACCAACTCCTCTCCCACGGACGGGAGAGGGTTGGGGAGAGGGTAACGGCCAGGTTATCGATGTGTATTCACATCGATGCAGTGGCACATTCATAGACTGGCCGTTCCCATGAGCATGCAATTCAGTGATTTCGGCTTCAAGGAGAACCCCTTCTCCATCACCCCCGATCCCCGCTACCTGTTCCTCAGCCGTGGGCACGAGGAGAGCCTGGCCCACCTGATCTATGGAACCGGCCCCAACGGGGGCTTCGTGCTGCTCACCGGTGAG